>Ga0209403_10002183_pt1 | contig 23834 bp, 22 predicted proteins | sample ArcticOcean_MG_C_8_FD_187440 | JGI IMG/M metagenome (GOLD analysis project Ga0209403, IMG submission 187440) | Marine microbial communities from western Arctic Ocean - ArcticOcean_MG_CB11_86 (SPAdes) (version 2) | ecosystem: Environmental > Aquatic > Marine > Oceanic | place: Arctic Ocean... | reverse complement strand
ACAACGACGAACACCCCATGCGCGATTCAAGCGTTCGCCGTTGTGCCTACGCTGTTACAGTGGCGGGCTGCCGAACATGTCGTAGTTCTTCTGGAGACCAAAGCAATTGTCCTACACCCACATCTTTGCAGGAAACCCGTTCGATCGTGGTGACGCCGAACGTCGGGACGAAGAGCTGCTGAAGAAGATGATCCGGCAGGAAAACACTCGGATACTGCCGTTCCACAGGCTCAAGCCGCTTGTGCAACGGAACCCGGACGCCGAGCTGGCATGGATCGGCCACGAGTTTCTTGATGGACTTCCCGAAGAAGCAGGCGGTCCGAAATTTCTGGGCTTCGATGAAGATCGAAGCCCTCACTTCGCTGTCGATATTTCAGCTGTAGAGGATCCTTCAGGTATCGCCGCTCTGGCAACCGAAGCCGAGTTTGAAGACGGGCGTGCAGCAGCAACGGATATTCCGCAGGAACAGTCGGGAGTACTCGCGCAGGCACGGTCAAACCTGAACTGGCATGCCCAGCACCGATTCTGCTCATCGTGTGGCACCGAATCGCAAAGTTTTCGGGGCGGCCTGATGCGCCAGTGCCCGAAGTGCAAGTCGCAGCACTTCCCACGAACCGACCCCGTCGCAATCATGCTCGTCTACAAGGGCGACCGGTGTGTGATGGGCCAGACGCTCGCACGCCAGAACTCGACTTTTTACTCGTGTCTTGCAGGGTTTATGGACCAGGGCGAGGCGATAGAAGAGGGCGTACGTCGTGAAGTAATGGAAGAGGCGGGGCTCAAGGTCGGCAAGGTCACATATCACTCGTCACAGCCGTGGCCGTTCCCGGCTTCGCTGATGATCGGCTGCCATGCAGAAGCCATTTCCGAAGAAATCGTTGCCGATCCGGGTGAGATGTCGGACGTTCGCTGGTTCACACGAGACGAGGTAAAACTCGCGCTCGAAGACAAGCTCGAAGGCGTAAACATCCCCGGTCCGATCGCAATCGCCCACCACCTGATCAAGTCGTGGGCGTACGGGACGGCTGGGATTTAGTCGAACTATTCGATAAATTCGAGCCAGTTGCCTTCGGGGTCACGGGCGTAGACGATCCCGTGGCGGCCGTTTTCTGTTGTCTTGATGATCGGATCAGTCACGAACTCGACGCCCTTAGCCGTAAGTTCGGCGTGGGTGTCTTCAATGTTCTCGACGTTGAAGCAAACGTGATTCGTGCCGATTCTGGTCATATCGTCGTCTCGGGCCGCCGAACCGGGCTCGTGGTACTTGACCAGCTCTATCTTGTGACCCTCGCCAAAACCCACGATGATCAGCGTTCGTTTCGATCCCGGAATGCCAGTATGGTTGCCTTCTGGTGGGGCGTTCGACTCAACACATTTTAGCTCGGTGAGTCCCAGATCATCACAGTAGAACTTGACCATGAGATCAACATCGTCGATCACGATTCCCGTGTGGTTGAATCCTGTAAGCAAACGAACCTCCAAATGAAAGATGATCACCTCAGCGTTGCAGACAACAAACTGCTGAGAAGAAAATACCGCGAATCACTGAGGAGTGTACGCAATACACTAAATGAATTTAGCTGATAACGAGCAGCCTCTCGACGTCTTTGGCGTTCCAACCTGTATCAAACATTGGAATTCATAATGCCCCACGAGCAACCAGTAGCCTTCAAAAGCAATTCACAATTGAATTGCACACGATCAACTACGGGGCAGATCAATTGTTTATTAGCAAGCGGGCGCCACTTATCGCTCTCACACTTCTATCCGCACTATTTGTAAGCGCGGCTTGTATAGGGTCCGAGACCGCACCTCCAACCGATTCCAATTTCACACCCTCTAAGGTCAGCACGAGCACGCCTACGCCCCAAACGAGTACACCCGCACCGACATCGACCACCGCACCGGCAGCAACAATTGCGCCTGTAGCAACGTCGATAACATCGCCGGTGGCAACCACGGCCCCTGCACCGACATCTGCTCCACCACCAACAGCTACACCGGCGCCAGCACCAACAGCTGCACCGGCACCGACAGTTGCGCCCACCGAAGTTGCGGTAATCGACAATAGACCGTGGGTGACAGGTCTCGAAACGATTCAGATCGCCTCAGCAAGTCAGATGGGTGTTATTGCCTATATCGATGGTCACGCCGCAACCTCCGCTGGCGAAGCAGACTCTAGCGACAACCCAAGCGATATTACGAGTCCGGGGGCTGGATACGGAACTAACTGGACTGTGGCGTTCTTGACCGATTCAGGTTCAACAAATTTCTGCTCGGTAATAGGGCAGGAACTCGACTGTTTCGGATCTGAATACACGCCAGCCCCGGGTGATATTCGTGACGTCACGATCGACAGCACTGCAGCATTCGAGGCGTTTGCGAGAACCAACGGTTGGGACGAAATTATTGCTACTGGAAATGCAAACCTTCTGCTGGTGCTTGAGCCGGGTTCAGGTGAACTCGACCCAACGCATAAGTACTGGTCAGCAAATGTGACTGTTCAGGGCGCGACCAGTGGAATTGGCGGCGGTAATTTTCACTGGGATCTCGACACCGATTTTGTGACCCACACAACGTGGTCGTACTAAGTTCGAATATCGATCAAATACTTCACCAAAGAAGTTAGTCCTGGGAATTAATAGACACATGCCACCCAAATTGGTGTAGAGAGCGCTTTAAGTTCACCAGGTGATGGCGCAAATATCTGGCGTCGAGAGTAAATCACGTTGAGTGCAGTTGGAAGATGGAGGCTACGTCAACGACCCAGATCCATCCGCTTACGGCCGGGAAGAGGGGTTTGCTGCTGCCGAGTTCGCGAGTGCTGCACGCCTTTTAAGAAGGCAGCACATCCTTGAAAAGCCGAAGCATGTTTCCTCCGGCTATCTTTTCGATCTCGGCTGCGGTGAATCCGCCTCCAACGAGCGGGTCCCACAGATTTGGCAGCTCGGTCGAGTCTTCGGGGCCTTTTGTCCACGTAATGTCGGTCTGGTTGGTGTTGCGCAGATACGGAACGTCGCGATCCGGATCGCCAAGTATCCAGTCGGGACCAAGCCCTACGACGTCGATTCCGCCAACATCGGCAACGTATCGAATCTGCTTCACAACATCATCGATCTCGGCCCGAACACCGTTCACGCCTAGTACCAGTCGAGAGCAGAAGTGCATTCCGATAACACCGCCGTTATCGCCCATCGCCTTGATCTGTTCATCCCACAGGTTTTGCGGCTTGTTGGCAATCGCACGACCGCCCAGGTGCGAGTTCATATCGGCTTAGTCGTAGTTTCCAACGCATCGAGGATCGTCTGTGGAGCCGAGTGTGAGACATCAACGATCATCCCGCGCTCGTTCATGCCTTCGATCGTTTGGCGACCAAAGTCGGTAAGCCCTGGCTGAGCGGGGTCGTCTTCCTGATCCTGTGAAGCCCCGAGCTTGTTGGGCATGGCCCAGTTGAACTGAACGTGGCGAAGGCCCATCGGAAACCATGCGTCGAGCAAGCTGGGATCGGAACCCAGTATTTTTCCACCCTCGTTACCGGCGATAACGGCCAGGCTGCCTTCTTTGCGAGCCGCCTCCAGATCACCGAATTCACGAACGACCCGAATGTTGCTATCAGGATCACCAGCCACTGCGTGCAGGTTGGTCAGTGCCCCGAGGCCACGATCTCGATAGCCATCGTAGCTGTCGTAGGAGTTGTCGTAGTCTTCCTGAGTAGGGGCGTCGATCCACGAGTCGAGAGTAAGGTGAACGATCTTTCCGCTCACGTCGCCATCGAGGTCGCGTTGATAGTCCTCGACGCGTTGCATGTGGTCGTGTGCGAGATAAACGGGGAAGTCGGGCAACGTAATTAGTCCTCTAAATCGAGCAGGCTGACAAGGCCGTTGTGCCAGTTGTAATCACGGGGAGTTCGGTCGGCATTAATTGCCGGATTTGACCAGTAGTACAGCACGATGGCTCGAGACGGCGACTCGAATTCCTCCAGCGTATTTCCGAAATAATCCGTGAGTTTCCCCAAGTACTGGCCCTTTTCGACTATGTCGCCCTCTTTGACGGCCGGGTGCCAGACGCCTGACTTGTCGGAATTGATCTGCGAGCGAGTGCCTTTCAAGAGTTTCTGTCGAGGTTGAGCAGGATCACCTCTGAGCATTTTCATCGTCTGCAGCGCTGCGATATAACCATCAAAGTGAGTTGCCGTGTCCGCTTCGGTTGGCACGCCGTTCTTGCCGCACTCGACCCAGATATTTGCGATTCCCGCGTTGAGCAGCGCTACACAAAAAGCCGGAATGGATTCCAGGTCGTATCTCGGCTCGACGTACTCAACGTCGAAACCACGTGCCAACTCCAGAGACGGGCTACTCAGTTCGTTTGCGCCTCGCATTGGCACTGGAACCCACGACATCAGCGATTGCGCCATCTCGCCGGCGAGCGAATCGATCAGGAAATCGGATTATTTCACCACATCGAACAACGTGTCGATCAGCATGTCGCTGTACGTGCCTTCGGGGTTTCCGGGTCTGATGAAGTGGACTTCTTTTTGATCGACCGTATTCAGTTGCATGTTGCGTTCCATGAAGGCGCGAGTTGAGATCACCGGGATCACCAGCAACGTGCCTGACAATTCCTCGGGATTCACTTCCGAAATCAATTTCTGTGCGGCGAGAATTCCCGAGTACTCGCCCGCGTGCATGCCGGACATCACAGTCATCATCGGCCCGGGACGAGTGCCATTAATTCGGGCGACCGGAATTTCGATTTCCTCGCCAGATGAGTGCGTTCGAGTGACCAGTAACTCTTCGAGTCCCGGCTCGACTGACCACGACCATGCGAGTTGCTCTATGTCGACTGCTCTCGGTTCCATGTATCTCAACTCCCGAATTTTTTGCAGTGTTGCTAAACTTGCGCCGCTGCGAATCATAATTCGTCCCACGTCCGGCGGATAGGTATAGCCCCGTACAACTGGCATGAGGAGTTCACGTGAAAATCAAGTCCATCAGGGCCGTTCGAGTAAAAACGCCCACACCGAAAAACCCAACTGAGGGTCGCCGACCAACGTGGAACAAGACCGCAAAACGGGCGATGCCAGTGAACATGTATCCGGAGTTTTCGAGTCTGCCGGGTGAAATGCCCGGTGGTGGACTTGGGCCTGTCTGGGTGAAGGTGACTGCCGAAGACGGCTCCTGGGGGCTGGGCCAGTGCGCTTTCGGAGAGCCGGTAGCGGCGTTCGTAAACACGGTGATCGCGCCGATTCTTGAGGGTCGAGACTGCCTGGCAATCGAACACCTGAACGACCTAATCTTGCGCGTTTCTCAGCGATACGGCACTTCAGGGACTGCCTCGACGGCTATGGGCGGTGTTGATCTGGCGCTGTGGGATCTCAAAGGAAAAATCTACAATATTCCGGTCTACTCGCTACTCGGTGGACCCGTTCGTGACTCGATCACCTGCTACGCAACGGGCGACGACCTCGATTGGGCGCAGGAACTGGGATTCACCAAGTTCAAGATCACAAATCCCTCGCACTACTCGGAAGGTGACGCCGGAATCAGGGCCGTAGTCGAGCATGTAGCGCAGGCACGTGAGAGGGTCGGTGCCGATCGCGATTTGATGATTAATCCCGTTATGTCGTACAACGTCGAATTCGCTCTCCGGCTCCTCGAACAGCTGAGACCATACAACTTGCGCTGGTTCGAAGAACCGCTGGTGCCTACCGATACCGAGGGGCTTGCGCACCTGCGCAGGTCGGCTCCATGGGTGGCCATCGCTACTGGTGAGGATCATCACGGTCGCCATGCGTTTCTCGATCTGGTCGAAAAGCGAGCGGTCGACATTCTCCAGCCCGATTTCAGCTGGGGCGGTGGCATGACCGAAGCATGGAAGACTCACATCATCGGTGAGGCAGCCGGTATCGCCACGATCCCGCATGGCGGTGCCATGACGCCGTTCGGACAGCACTTCGCAATGGCGGCAACTGAGTCTCCGATGGCCGAGTACTGGCTTGGGACCGATCCGGGTGTGCCTCTCGAAGAGGGCGTGCGAATTCCCGGTACGCCTGTTCCCGTGAACGGCCAGCTGGTGGCTTCTTCGGCTCACGGATTCGGTATGGAGTTCGAACCGGGCGATATCAGTGACTGGGAGACGAACTAGGATGAAGATCAAAAGCGTTCGCTGCGTGCAGATCAATGCTCCGGTTGTTCAGCCCGGTCCAAACACCCGCCCCGGATGGAACACCCACGCAATCCGTTCGAGGCCGATATCCAGATTCACGGAATACTCGCGTGTCGATGGCAATCAGCCCGCCACTCTCCCGAAGGCATGGGTTCAAATCACCGCTGAAGACGGGACTTATGGCCTGGGTTCGTGCGCGCTCGGCACTGCGGCCGCCCCGCTAATCGACTATTACATATCGCCGATGATCGAAGGCCGAGATCCCCTTGCCATCGAATTGCTGAACGACCTCATGTGGCGTTCACATGAAGGCTTTCAGGGCGGTATAGCCAGCGCTGCTCAAAGTGCTGTTGACCTCGCCCTGTGGGATCTCAAGGGCAAGCTGCTCGAACGACCCGTTTACGAGATGATCGGCGGTCCAAGTCACGAGACAATCGAGCTGTACGCAACGGGCGACGATCTTGAGTGGATGCGTGAGATTGGTTTCACACGGTTCAAAATCAGCAACCCATTCTTCTACGAAGAGGGCTCTGAGGGCCTCGCAAAGCTCGAAGAACACGTCGCTCGTTCACGAGAGATAGTGGGAGACGATGCTGAACTCATGCTCAACCCTGTCATGTCGTTCAACGCTGATATGGCTCTCAGGGTCGCCGAACGTCTGAGGCCGTACAATCTCCGCTGGTTCGAAGAACCACTTCCAGCGTGGGATCTAGAGGGCCATAAAGAGCTAAAACGGGCGATGACCTGGACCGCTCTCGCAACCGGTGAACACCACTTCGGTCGCAAGGCGTTCCTGCAGCTTGTTGCCGCTCGAGCTGTCGACATCATCCAGCCAGATATCGAGTGGACGGGCGGTTTTACCGAAACACTGAAAATCTACACCTATGCCGAGGCAGCAGGAGTCGAAACGATCACCCATATTGGCGGCAACACGGCATGGGGTCAGCACTTTGCGTATGCAATGCCGGAGACCTCGCTGGCCGAATGGTTTATGGATACCGATATCGGTCAACCGGTCGGCGACAAGCAGATGCCGGGTGTTCCGACCATGAAAGACGGCAGAGTTGTGCCGTCAGACGCACCGGGTTTCGGGCTGGAAATACCCGAAGAGTGGATCGTTCCGTGGGACCATGCGAACCAGAAGCGAGCGGTGTACACAGCACCGGGAGAATAAATGAGCATTCCAAGTAAGGCAGTAGTTATCGGCGGTGGAATCGTTGGCGCTTCGGTCGCGTTTCATCTCGCACGACGCAATGTTGAAGTGACGGTCATCGAGGCTGCACAGCCGGGGCAGGGAGCTTCGCGTGTTTCGTATGCCTGGATCAACGGACGAGATAAGAAACCGTTTGGATACCACGATTTGAATCGACGTTCGCAGGACATGTGGCGAAAGTTCGAGGACGATCTTCAGGCCGACATTGGGCTTATCTGGGGCGGCGAGATGCGATGGACGATCACCGACCAAGGTGCTTCCGATCTGCGAACGCGTGTCGCTGAACTGCAGTCGTGGGGTTACTCGATCCGTGAAATGCCGATTGCAGAGGCCGAGGAACGAGAACCGGGAGTCGAGTTCGGCTCTGCTACGTCCGTTTCGTTCACGGCATCAGATGGTCACGTCGACCCGATAAGAGTTGCCGAGGTGTGTCTAAAAGGGATTGTGGAGCTTGGAGGGACGGTGCGGATCGGTGAACGCGTGACCGATCTGGTTATTTCGGGGAACATGGTCACGGCGGTTCAGACTGATCATGCCGAATACAGTTGTGACTCAGTTGTAATCGCGGCCGGAACCAAGACTCCCGATATCGCCGGGATGGCTGGTTTTCAACTTGAAAACGCACACTCGCCCGGTGCGACGGTAGTTACGAGTCGACTGGATCAACCGTTGTTCACCTCGATAGCTGCCATGCACACGCCACGAGACGATGGCGGGGTGCTGCTCAACATGCGACAGTTCACTGATGGGCGGGTGATGATCCACGGCGGCACGCACGATGGCTCACTCGCTGACGATTCACATGACGATGCCGAGATGCTTCTGGCAGAGACGAAAAAGTATCTGCCGGTCGTGAACGAACTGACTGTTGAAGAGGTCAGGCGAGCGCTTCGACCTATGCCTTCGGACGGTTTTCCGGTGGTTGGACGATTGCCGTCGGCACCGAACGCCTACGTTGCTTACACGCACTCGGGCGTGACTCTGGCACCGATGATCGGCGAGATGGGCGCGCTTGAAGTCGCCACAGGGGCAGAAGTTGAGCTATTCGCACCGTACCGACCGAGCCGATTCGCACAGTAACCAGTGGTTAATCAGCCACTTCGACCGGTTCAGCTTCGGGCCAGATCCTGAATCTAGTTCAGGATGATAGCTAGAGGGACCTTCGGTGGGGCTGTGAAGATGGGTACAGCGTACCCGACGTGCGGCAACACACTAAATCCCTCGGCTCCACTTTGTTGCGCTCGGGAAGTCGTGTGATGGCGGATAGCATAGAAGACGAAGCATCATTACCCCGCCTAAATAACACGGTGTGATAACGTCAGCCAGTCTTCCTCGATCCCTCGAATCAATCACGTGCACGGGCTGGCATGACGAACGATTCCGCACCAACAACTGAAGACAAACGCTCCCCGCTGCGCCGACTGTTCACGTCGCGCAGCTTCGTGGCGTTATTCGTTTCGAACGCTCTCGGCTTCGGTGGTGAGCAAATGCGGCTTGCTGCCCAATCTTGGTGGATTCTTTACTAAGGCGGCTCGAAAACTGAGATGGGTCTCGCTGCCGGACTACGGATATTTCCGGTGGTAATCATCTCTCTGTACGCAGGCGTGATGATCGACCGAATCGGTGGAAAACGCGTCCTGATCTTCGAGCGCATGATCCTGATCGTACTGGCCATTGTTACGGGAGCGATCCTGCTGTTTGATCATGTCGAAATCTGGCACATCATCGTCCTCGCCACACTCGCTGGTTCGACGATTGCTATGGGTGAACCAGCAACCGAAACCCTTGTTCCCGAGGTTGCTCCTGAAGAACTTCTGCAGCCGGCCAATTCTATCAACCAACTCGGGCATGCACTGGGCCGCACTCTCGGCCCTCTGGCAGCTGGAATTCTCATCGCGATCAAAAGTGCGGCGCTCGCATTGTTCGGTCTCGCGGTTGTCTACGCAGTCGCCATGATCGCGACGTTTGGCATCAAAACTAAGCCCAAACCCCTCGTCGAAACCGAGTCCGAGTCCGCCACTCGTCAGATCGTCGATGGCTTGCAGTACGTGTTGAGAGCGCCGATTCTGCGCTGGACGATCTTGATGGCGCTTTGTGTCATATTCTTCGCAATGTTATTACCAATCATCCCTGTTTACGCCCGTGAGGTCCTTGAAGTAGGCGAGGTGAAGTTTGGTTGGATGTGGGGCTCCGTGGCGATTGGCCAGGCAACCGGCGCTCTGATCATTGCGTCACGAGGCGGCTTCAAGAAACTCTCACGAGGAGTGGCAGCCGGAGCGTTCGTTTTCGGCTTGGGAATGATCGGGTTTGGACTTTCAGGGACCTACTGGATAAGCCTTACTTTCTTAGCAATTGCCGGTCTCGGGTTTCCATTGTGGATAACGTCGGTCGTAACACTGTTGCAGAGCCACTCGGCAATCGAATATCGCGGTCGAGTGATGGCTGTATTCACCATCGCTATGCAAGGAACGTCGATCGCATGGATGCTGGGCGGAGTGTCGCTCGACGTATTAGGTAACTTTCCGACAGTCCTCATCTGCGTCGGCGGAGGCTGGGTGATAGTCATCGCAGCGTTCATCATGTCTAAAGAATTCAGGAACGCGTGATATGACATCGAACGATTCCTCACCCGCAACCACCGACACACGCTCCCCACTACGTCGACTTTTCTCGTCGCGCAGCTTCATGGCTCTCGTCATATCGAACGCCCTCGGCTTCACTGGTGAGCAGATGCGCCTCGCCGCCCAATCGTGGTGGATTCTCGAACAGGGCGGTTCCAAGACGGAGATGGGTGTCGCTGCAGGGCTCCGGGTGATCCCAATATTGATAATTACCCTGTACGCCGGCGTACTAATCGATCGAGTTGGTGGCAGGCGAATTCTGATCATAGAACGCATGTTTTTGATACTTCTTGCCGCACTAACCGGACTGATCCTGCTGTTCGATCAGGTGGAGATTTGGCATGTGATAGTCCTGTCGACTCTCGCAGGATCGACCATCGCTCTCGGCACTCCGGCGACGCAGACACTTGCTGCCGATGTCGTGTCGGCAGATCTTCGACAATCGGCTAACTCGATGAACCAACTCGGCAACTCCATGGGGCGAACCTTAGGTCCATTGCTCGCAGGCGTGCTGATCTCTGTACGCAGCGCGGCTTTAGCACTGTTTGGCCTAGCGATTGTCTACTTTGTCGCGTTGATCGCGACATTCGGAATTAGAAGTAAACACATACCTCAAGACTCTTCAGAATCAGCACTCCGTCAGATCATCGACGGATTTGTGCACATCAAACAGACCCCGGTTCTCCTGTGGACTAACTTGCTCGGTTTGTCGTTCATCCCTCTCGCCATGTTGTATCCGATGATCCCGGTGTACGCGCAGGATGTTTTGGAAGTTGGAGAGGTCGGTTTTGGAGGGCTTTGGGGAGCGGTCGCTATCGGACAGGGGACGGGTGCGATCCTCATTGGTTCCAGAGGTGGTTTCAAAAGAAAATCGTTAGGTGCAATTGCCGGAGCCGGCATCTTTGGGATCGGGTTGATTGGATTTGGCCTCTCAGAAACCTACTGGTTGAGTTTCACATTTCTGTTGCTAAACGGACTCGGGCTTCCACTGGTCGTTACATCGGCAATTACGTTGTTGCAAGATCACTCGAAGCCCGAATACCGCGGGCGCGTGATGGCTGTGTGGGCAATCATGCTCCAAGGTGTTGCACTCGCCTGGATGCTAGGCGGATTCCTGCTAGACGTGATCGGTCCCGTGCCGACCATGTTCGTGGCAGTAGGAGTCGGCTGGGCCCTCGTTCTGATCCCATTCTTCGCTTCCAAAGATTTCAGGCGGGCGTGACAAGATTCGGTGATAAATTGCCCCTGAGGACATCGCCATGAACATCATCGACGCACATCCGCATATTTACTCTGACGACCGCACGAAGTACCCGGCCATCGACGACCCGTGGAATCCGGGTGAGCCAGCAACGGCTGTAGACCTGAAGTCGAAGATGGACGACGCGGGTGCCGACAAGGCTGTTTTCATTCAGACGGGCACGTTTTACGGCTGGGACAACCGGTATGTGATGGATTCGACCCGGCAATACTCGGAATGGGCGACCGGAGTCGTAACGCTTAGCCCCGACGATCCACAGCATCTTGAAGTGCTCGAAGACGCCGTTACCAACTACTCAGTCCGCGGACTCCGGGGGACGTCTGACATGGGCGGCAAGATCGGTTCACAAAACGTCAGGCGGCTCTGGTCGAAGGCTCGTGATCTTGGAATTGTCGTGAACTGCATGGTTATGGACGATCTAGAGCTCATATATGAAATTAAACTCATGGCGCGCCAGCTTGACGATCTGAACATCGTTATCGACCACTGCTTCATGTTGAACACGTTCCGCAAATCGGAAGAATCGCTGGTTGCCCTCGAACGACTCGCCAGGCTTCCGAACGTGCATGCCAAGCTCACCAGCGGTACGCACGGTTCGGCCAGCGTCTACCCGCACGAGGACATGCACACTCCCCTCAAGCGGGTTATCGAGGCGTTCACGCCAGATCGGTGCGTCTGGGGGTCGAACTTCCCGAACGCACTCTGGTCGAAGGGCGCCAGCTACGCCCAGAATCTGTCGCTGTTTACAGATGAGATGGGGCTTTCGAGCTCAGATCAGGATGCGATTCTCAGTAAAACCGCCGAGCGACTCTGGTTCTCATAATCGAAAACACAACTTCCAGAAACAATTAAACGGGTTGACTGAGCAGCGAGCTGCGCGCCATTCGCACCAAACGTCTTATTTGGGCTCAAATTCAGCAACATCTAGTGCTATCCTGAGACGCCAACGCTGGCGAACCAAAATGACAGCACACCCATGACCCGCCGCCCATGACAACTACATCCCCAAAACGTACGACCATGAAGCGACCGCTCGCCGTGCACGTAATGGCCAAGCCGAGTGGTGCCATCTGCAATATCGATTGCACTTACTGCTTCTATCTCGAAAAAGAGAAGCTCTACCCGGAAAAGGCCCGCGGTTCATGGAAAATGGGCGACAAAGAGCTCGAAGCGTACGTAGTGCAGTACATCGAGGCGCAGGACATCCCGATCGTGAACTTTGCCTGGCAGGGCGGAGAACCCACGTTGATGGGCGTCGATTTCTATCGCAAGGCGGTAGCGCTCCAGAAGAAATACGCAGGCAAAAAGCAGATAACGAACGCGTTTCAGACCAACGCTATTCTGCTCGATGATGAGTGGGGCGAGTTCTTAGCCGAAGAGAAGTTCCTGGTTGGGGTGTCTATCGACGGTCCTGAGAAAATTCACAATCGATACCGCGTTACACAGGGCGGCGAGCCGACCTGGCACAAGGTGATGGCGGGAATCGAGGTGCTGAAGAAGCACAAGGTGGAATTCAACACTCTTACGGTGCTGCACAAGCACAACGCCGACCACCCGAAGGAGCTTTACGAGTTCCTCACCAGAGAAGTCGGAAGCCATTACCTGCAGTTCATTCCAATTGTCGAACGAGTCGCCGACAAGCTGCCAGCTCACTTCTTGCAACTGGTAGGACCCGAGTTCAGGGACGGCGCGACGGTTACTGAATGGTCGGTTGGTTCCGAACAGTACGGCCGGTTCTTGAACGGTATTTTCGATCAATGGGTGCGAAAAGACATCGGTCAGTACTTCATCCAGATATTCGACACGACGCTGGCAGGGTGGATGAACCAGAATCCCGGTCTGTGCATATTCGCAGAGACATGCGGTGATGCGATGATCATCGAGCACAACGGTGACGTCTACTCCTGCGACCACTTCGTCTACCCCGAGTACAACCTCGGGAACGTTGCCGACACCACGATCCGCGAGATGGCCGAAAGCCCCGAGCAACGCAAGTTCGGTACCGACAAGCGAGACACTCTTCCCGAGTACTGCATTGGCTGTGAGTTCCGGCAAGTCTGCAACGGCGGCTGCCCGAAACAGCGGTTCACGAAAACGCCTGATGGCGAAGATGGACTGAACTACCTCTGCAAGGGCTACAAGACCTTCTTCGGGCACACGAAGCCGTATCTTATGGCGATGGCTGGCGAGCTGAGAAAAGGTCAGCCGGCGTCGAACATCATGGCGAAGACGAGCCTGATGCCGGAAACCTCGGTAGCCGCCGATCCCTACGCTGGAGTGGGCCGAAACCACCCATGCCCATGCGACAGCGGCAAAAAGTTCAAACGCTGCCACGGTGTGGCTTAGGTGGTTTAGCCACGTTTTATTGAGGACGACTTGATGCGGCTGGACGGTATTTTTCGCCCGCCAATTTTCAACCACAGCGGAGCACGGTGGAGAGACCTTCGGCGGGGTGGCGGGAGCTTGCAGCTGTCGTTGCGGGGAGGCCACGACCTGGCAATCTGCAACCTCAGCCGAATGAACCACTCCCAACCATCACCCCAACGTCCTCCCCCCAACGCCCGCCTCGCGGGTAGAATTCCACGGGCTGAATTATCGTGTCCGTCGACTACTTGCTAATTTTGGGGAGCAACTCTATTGGAACTCAGGACCAACCGCGCCAAGCAGAAGCTTGCTAACGGTGAGATCGTATCGATCGTCGCCGGGATTACCCATGCAGATGACGTCGACAACGCTGGACCTCTCGGATTCGACGGTGTCTGGTTTGAAGGTGAGCACGGATCTACCGATGCAGCCGATATCGGGAACCTGACACGGGCGTGCGACATCTGGGGCATGACTTCAGTGGTCCGCATCAACCTCAACGAGCAGGGCCTCATCTACCGAACACTCGACCGAGGCGCACAGTCGATCGTCGTGCCGCACGTAAACAACGGGGCTGAAGCACGCAACGTTGTCGAGGGCGGCAAGTTCACGCCACTCGGCAAGCGCGGCATGTTTACCAGTCGACAGGGACTCGGCGTTCCCGATTATTTTGATCGTGCGAACGACGAGACGATGCTTATCGTTCTCATCGAAGATATCGCAGCGTGGGAGAACCTTGACGAGATCATCGCAGTCGACGGCATCGACGTATTCTTCGTTGCCCCTTCAGATTTCGCAGCTTCGATGGGTCATATAGGCGATCTTCAGCACCCTGATGTGCAGGAAAAAATCAACGACTGCCTGACCCGTATTCTTGCTGCTGGCCGCAATGCTGGCACACTTGCAACAAACGAAAACGTCGCAGGCTTCGTAGAAATAGGTGTCAGGTTCTTCATGACCAACGTCGGTCCGTGGCTCGGCAATGGATATAACGACTTTGTAGCCAACGCAGAATCGGCAAAATAGTTACGGGTTATTTGGCGAACACTGCCAGACCCAGATTCAGTACGAGAAACGAGAATTATCGAATTGAAAAGCGTGATGTCTAAAAGAGTTTTGGTTGCGGCGGGCTTGCTCGTCGTACTGGTACTGGCCGCGTGTCAGGCTGCTGGCAAAAACCCCGACAATATCGAAATTCCAGTAATTCAGGCAACGGTCGATACATCGCTGTGTCAAAACGATGCCTACCCGCAGGATGCACCTGCGTTCGGCGATGTGACCAGGAAACAGCTCACTGGCGACCCGGCAGGGATCAAGATATTCGAACGGGTAGTCGGTAACGGTACCGAACCAACGATCGAAGACATGGTGACCATCAACTACACCGGCTGGCTCGAAGATGGCTGTGTGTTCGATTCGTCGTACACACGTGGTGGAGAGGCTCGATTGCTCCTGGTCGCACTGATCCCGGGCTGGCGAGATGCCATGATCACGATGAAGCCTGGTGGAGTTCGCAGGGTCGAAATCCCGCCCGAACTCGCATACCAGGACCTCGGCTCCCCGCCGGTTATTCCGCCGAATGCCACCCTAACTTTTGAATTTGAACTCGTAAATGTTCTGACCCCAGATGCGGCGAGCGCTACAGCGACAGTTGTCGCATCGCTGGCCACAGCAACCCCCGTACCTATCCCAACGCCTCGAGGAGCTCAATTGACCAATTGCAATAACGCCGGTGAACCGGGCACTCCGCCGGTATTTGGCGACATTACCAGTGACCAGATGACTGAAGAGCCTTCTGGTATCAAGATTTTTGATACGACGGTTGGTAACGGCGATTCGCCGAGCCAAAGCGATTTCGTTTGTGTCCACTACACCGGCTGGCTGTCAGACGGCACAGAGTTTGACTCGTCATACGGGAGTGGACAAGCAACCGGCTTCCCGGTCAGTGGGGTTATTCCTGGATTCCGTGACGCTATTCTCGGGATGAGCGAGGGCGGCCAGCGCAGGGTCGAGATTCCTGCTGAACAGGGTTACGGCGCAGCGGGCGCTGGTGGTGTGATTCCGCCGAACGCCACGCTGGTGTTCGATATCGTTCTCGATAGCTTCAAGTAGCAGGCAACCAGTAACTACATACTCGCCCCGACATAGACGAAATCTGATGACCGGTCTCTCCTGAAGCTCCAGCTTCTCGAATCAGCCAGTTATCAACCGATCTCTGAGGACAGGTGGCCAGCCACCTGTCCTATCCCCCTTCCTTCGGGCCAAAGGCCGAAGGCACGGTTAGGGGCCACGTAGTAGGCAATAGCCGAGTGATCGCATCACGAGCGCGACTAACGAGATTGTGACGCGGGACCAAGTCATCTGATGACGCCCGGAACCAAAATATGAAAATAGCTAAAGTCTAAACCGCTTGGGTCGACGAGTTCTGGCATTTGCCGCGCCCCGAGTGGAGTCATCGGAACCGGAGGATCTGGGGATGGGGCGCGCTGCGCTCAAGTCCTCTCCATGGGGAGAGGACTTAGGTGAGGGAGAGAGATCGAACTAGCTAACCGCGAACGTATCTCCCTCATCCAAACCCTCTCCCGCTCGGAGAAGGAGCCGATCACGCACATCGCCCGAACGAACACCATGATCCAAAAACTCATAACAATTGCAGCCGCACTGTTCGGCTTCTCAAAAATGGTCGCCTGCACGTTCACCCGCTCGATTAAGTAGCGGTGCAGCGCACGCTGTACTATCTCGCTGGGCGATAATAAGAACTCACACCAAAACGCCCCGAAGCACTACGCTTCCGACTCAGCCAACCCTCTTCGACATCTCCGAGAATGTAGCCTCACCACCCGTTGGGTTTGATTACGAACTTGACGCCTTTGCCTTCGCCTGAATCGACGATTGCCTGTGGGACGTCTTGTAGGTCGTATCGGCCTGAGATCACGCCATCGAGATTCAAAGTGTTTATCTCATCGGGTGTGCGTGCAAACACGTTGCCACGTCCGAACGCCCCTTTGACGGTGATTTCTCGGTAGTGCATGTCGTACAGATCGACGGGTAGCTCTACGCCCACAGGGGCCACACCAATGATCAGCACCTGACCACGGGGTCGAACGACCTCGACGCAATTGGCAATCAGCTCCGGACGACCCACGGCCTCTGCTGCGATATTCGCACCGTGCCCACCGGTGTGGTCTTTCACGAACTCAGTTAGATCGCCATCCGCAGGGTTATGAAGTAGGTCGGCACCAAACTGAGTCGCCATCTCGCGGCGAGCGGTTACAGGCTCCGACATGATCATAGTTTTCATGCCGCGTCGCTTGAGAAATGCCAGAGTGAACAGGCCCATGATGCCACCGCCGATAACCACTCCAACGGCATTTTCGGGAATGTCCATCATCTCGGCCCCAGACAGGCAGCATGAGGCTGGCTCGGACAGTGCAGCCAGTTCGAGTTCAAGGTCGTCAGGGATTTTCACAGCAGCCTGATCCGTTGCAGTTGCGTACTCGGCGAACATGCCCGAAGTATGTTCAGCGTTTTCGCAACGGCCGATCGACCATGTTTTGCACGCAGCACACTCTCCGCAGTGGCTCGTGGTGTTCATAACGACGCGCTCGCCGATTCGGCTTTTCGAAACGCCTTCACCAACTTCGACAATAATCCCAGAGCCTTCATGGCCCAGAACTTTGGGCGGCGTAGACGGAAATAAGCCTTGGGTGATGTGGACGTCGGTGCCGCAAACGCCGATCGTATCGACTTTGATCACGACTTTGCCGGGGCGTGCAACGGGGTCTGGAACCTGATCAAGAGTGAACTTATCGCCGCCGTGCCAGGTCATTATTCGCATCATATTGGGCGCAAACCTCTAATCAAATGGCGAGCACGCTCCGTACTCAGTGATCCAGATATTAGGCGCGCTGTTCGATCAATTCAACGAGAAATGAGGGATTATTCGTGCTGAACCGTTCTTACGAGCCAACTCCACACGTCTGCAATGCTGCGAGAACAGTGTCGGAAACCTTCGAAATATCACCGGAACTTGTAGCGGCAACGGCGCTTGCCAGATCGCCAGGCTCAAGTTCGCTCGAAAGACACTTTAGTTGCTCATATGTCAGGGCGTTCACGGGAATAGCTGTTGCGGTGGGTTCGATTGGATCCGGACCAGCACCGTCGTCAGTGCCACTGTCTTCCTCGGCTGGAATTTCAACTTCGTTCCCACATTCCTGTAGAACCTCCTGGAGTTCGGCCGACGGGCCATCCGGGTTACGAAGCAGAAGCAGGGCATCTTCACCAAGTGCTTCGGTAATGCATTCCCGAAACGATCCGTCACCCCCGAAGCCACCGCCCCCTAAAACACGGCCGCCGCCGCCAAAGCCACCACCGCCAAGTCGACCACCAAAGCCGCCGGTGAGGTCAATTCCACACTCTTCAAATGCTGCGGTCAGTTCCTCGCTGAGCCCGCCGCCTGTAAAGCCACCGAGTATTCCGCCGCCCTCGCTACCAAAATCTTCACCGAGTTCGTTAGTAAGGCACTCTTGAACCTCGGGATTGGCGAACGCACCTCCGCCAGCAAAACCACCACCGCCACGCCCACCGCCGAACGGTGTGGCTCCATCGCCAAAACCAAGACCGCACTTCTCAAACGCAGCAGCCCACTCTTCGCCAAGACCGACTCCACTACCTTGGCCGAGGTTGTCGAGAGCGTCTTCGCCCATCTCTTCGGTCAAGCAAGCGCGAACTTCAGGATCGGCGATTCCGCTCCCTACGAAGCCGCCACCTAGACGACCACCGAAGCCTCCTGCTTGCCCTCCACCCTGTTCGACACCACACGCTTCGAACGCGGCTGTCAGATCGGCTGCATCAACTTCTCTGAGCAATCCTCGATCGAACACTCCGGTTGCTGGGTCGATATCGAGATCGAGCTCTCCTGCGAGGCATTCTTGTACATCAAGATCTGCAATGCCCTGGCGAGCTGTGTCGGCATTTGCTGCCGCGGCCTCAGTCGTAACAGTTGGTATCGGGGTTGGCGGGCCTGGCTCGGCAGTTGGCTTCGATGCCGGACTATCACACGCAGCAGCAACCACAGCGATCATGATCGCTATAGAGATCAACAGAGAGCTACGTGATATTCGGGGCATTCGAAATCCTGTTTCTAAACTCATTCGATCCGCTCACAGTGCCCCGTGCGAGCGCGTGAGCAGATCAAGTGAGTACATACTATTCGCGGTATTTGAAAGAATTGTGAAGATTCTGGTAATCCTGATCCGCCGTGCGTTCAGATCGGTCCACCCGAGCAACTGCGGTCTGTTTTGAGCTGCGAGGGAATCTAAACCGAACGTGCTTCGCTCGGTATCAAGCGTTCAATTCGCGGGTCTAACCACGAAGTTCACGAGTCGGCCAGGTACGTAGATCTCTTTTACCACCGACATGCCTTCGAGATGACGTGCGACATTTTCGGCCGACTTCGCAGCTGCAATGGCGACGTCCTGATCGATATCGGCAGCAACTTCGATCTGATCACGCAACTTTCCCTGAACCTGTACGGCAAGCGTGATAGTGTCGGCAACGGTCAGCGACTCATCGAACTTCGGAGAAAGCTCAAGGTGGATCGAATACGAATGTCCGGTTCGCTCCCAAAGCTCTTCGGCGATATGCGGAGCGAGTGGTGCCGTGTGCAAAAGCAGGCGGTCTACTCCGTCTCGCCATGCTGAAGCAGATACCTTCCCGGATTCGTAGCTTCGAATCAACGCTGTGGTGTACTCCATGAGCGCAGCGATAGACGTGTTGAACTTGAACATATCCATATCAGCCAGCACGCGCTGAGTCATCGAGTGCGCAGCCCGGGCCAATTCTCGCTCGGCACTCTCATCACCAGCGCTCCCGAGAGACGAGTCATCACGCTGTGCGAGATCCCAGATTCGCCTCAACCAACGAGTGATTCCGTTAATTCCTGAGTCCGACCAGTCGCCACCCTGATCCCATGGCCCAAGGAACATGAGATAGCAGCGAAGCGTATCGGCCCCATGGCGTTCGACAACGGGGTCGGGCGGAAGCGGATTCGACCGCTTTGAGATCTTCCCCCCGTCCCTGGTAAGCATCCCCTGGTTGGTGAGCTTGATGTACGGCTCATCGAAATCGACGTATCCGAGATCACGAAGCGCCTTGTTGAAAAAGCGGGAGTAGAGCAGGTGCATCACCGCGTGCTCGGCACCACCCTGGTACGCGGCGACCGGAGACCATGCACGAACCTTGTCAACGTCGAACGGGTCTTCGCCGGGATTCGGGCTCGCAAAGCGCAGGTGGTACCACGACGAGCACACAAAAGTGTCGAGGGTATCGGTCTCTCGCTTGGCTGCCTTTCCGCAATCGGGGCAGGTGGTATTCAGGAAATTCGGATCCTTTACCAGTGGCGACTTGCCGTCGGCTTCGAACTTCAGGCTATCGGGCAACAGAACCGGCAGATCCTTTTCCGGAACCGGAACCGCTCCACAATCATCACAGTAGACGATGGGAATCGGCGTGCCCCAAAACCGTTGGCGCGAGATCAGCCAGTCACGCAGGTGATACGTGATGGTTCGATCTCCCCACTTGTTCGCCTCAATCTTGCTGGCGATGGCCTCTTTACCGTCGGTGCTCGACATACCGTCGAACTCGCCAGAATTAACCTGTGTTCCAGCGGGAATCCACGCTTCTTCGAGTTCACCACCGTCCCAGTTGGGCGGTGCAACTACAACGCGAATCTCGAGGTCGTACTTCTTTGCAAATATAAAATCACGCTGATCGTGCGCCGGAACGCCCATCACAGCACCAGTTCCGTACGTTGCCAGCACGTAATCGCCGATGAGCACTGGAACTCGTTCGCCATTCAGCGGGTTGATAGCATAGGCACCAGTCTCGACTCCGGTCTTCTCGCGCTCAGTCGACGTGCGTTCGATCTCGGTCTCTCTCGCCGCGTTCTCGATGTAGGCATGCACTGCCTGTTTCTGGGAAGGTTGAGTCAGCTTTTCAACGAGTGGATGCTCTGGGGCGAGCACGACGAACGTCACGCCGTAAACCGTGTCTATTCGAGTTGTAAACGTATCGATCTGCTCGCCGGGAGCGAACTCGCTTACGTCGAAACCGATCGTCGTTCCTGTTGAACGGCCGATCCAGTTCCGCTGCATAGTCTTGATCTTCTCGGGCCAATCGAGTCCACCAAAATCGAGAAGTTCATCTGCATATTTTGTTATCGCGAAGTACCACTGAGGAAGGACGCGCTTGGTCACGATAGTGCCACATCGCTCACACACGCCGTCTTTCACTTGCTCGTTTGCGAGGGTGGTCTGGTCCTTCGGACACCAATTGACCTGGCCGTTTTTCCTGTATGCGAGGCCGTTTTTCAGGAACTGAAGGAAGAAGTACTGGTTCCACTTGTAGTACTCGGGATCCGACGACACAAGCTCGCGGGTCCAATCGTAAGACGCACCCATTTCTCGGAACTGGCGGCGCGAGTTCTCGATATTCAGGTATGTCCACTCACGAGGATCTTCTCCTCGCTCTATGGCAGCGTTTTCAGCAGGCAGGCCGAACGAGTCGAAGCCCTGCGGGTGCAATACGTTGTAGCCCTGCATCCGCTTGAAACGGGCGTAGGCATCTGATCCGGAGTACTGGAACCAGTGACCCATGTGGATGTCACCGGACGGGTACGGAAACATGACCAACGAGAAGTAGTTTTCTTTGCCCTCTACGTGATCGACAGCGTTGTAAATGCCGTCGGCTTCCCATTTAACTTGCCACTTTTTCTCGATATCAGCAGGCGTGTAGCGGTTGGAATCGTTGCCCGATTCGCCACTGTCTGAACCTGATCGACTCTTATCGGTTGTGCCCAAAATTCATACCCGGATTTGTTCGTGATCGTTTGATATTGATCAGCGATCATTTTTTACGATCAAACCAACTTAGCGTGCTAATGAGCGCGCGTCACGTGTGACGAGTGGCGAATTCTAGCAATCAACAGCGCTGGCGGTGTGCCGTAACTCAATCCGCAGAGGGAACCAGCGCCCATCTCCAGCGCACGTAGACCAGGGTGAGGATTATCAGCGCCCCCCACGGCAATGCGAACACGAAATACATGACAGGGACAAGCGGAATCATGCAGGCCACGAAAAGCATCAGTGTTGCGGTTTTCGCCCGCGTAGAAGATCGCCCGATCAGTTCGGTGTATCTGGTGAGGCCAATACCGGCGAGCGTGCCAATTAGCGATGCCCCCCCGAACATCAGTACTCCCTCCAACCCTCGACTCTGGTAAGCCGGGTGGATGGCGACGACCCCGACGGTGACGACAAATATGATTATCCAGCCAGTAATAATCAGGTCTCGCGCACTAGTTCTCATGGGAATCCCGATTAGCCAATCACTACCGAGTCGCCGACACGAATCGTCGTTTCGCGGTCGACGGGTAAAAGTCGAATGGCGAACGTAGGTTCCTGTATGCTGTTTGCAGAGACCAGAGTCTTCATCACTTCTTGATCGCGTTCGCCGTTGACCGGATTTGCGTGTGTAGCAAGGCACCGGACGATCGATTTATCGATTGTGTATTCGTTGTCGCCAATTGAAACCCGCGTCGTGCGATCTGCCCACGAGAGTTCATCCCAGGCGTCTACCCCTTCGATCACAACATTCGAACGGAACCGGCGTCCGTCGACATGATTGCCGGTGTGCGATTCAAATGCCTGAAGCGATTCGGTGCTGAAAACGGTTACTCCACCGATTTCAGAGTCGTGGAAAAGTCCCTGCCGACCATCTCCAATGAAGTTCAGTGGAACTCGCTCGGGGTGCCCGACCAGAGGATTCTCATCCAATGAGGTGACGTATTCGCCGACTGCTTCGCTGAGGTCGAGACGATCTTCTTCTGAATCAACGGATCCACTGGCAAACGCCTCGCCCTGATACTTCAACGAGAGGACACGCGTTTTATCGTCGAAATTCAGTTCAATAAGCGCTATCCCGGGTGAGTTTGATAGTGCAACAAAGTTGATCTTTCGTCGCCATGCCCAGTCGTCTGGAGCGCCTTGATCGGCAAATCGAAATCCCAGGACGCGGTCACCCACGACTTTTCCATCGATCACGCGAATTTCGTCCAGCCGTTCGGGAGTGAACGACTTCACAGGGTGGCGGTATAACTCAACTACTTTTGGCATATTTCGAGTCTACGCCAGATGGGATGCAGCCGAGGTGTGCTTACATGGTCTTATTCGGACCCCTCGACTCACTCGATCTATTCCGTTTATTTCCTTCGTCCCGACCGTAGCGAAGCGGAGCGGAGTGAAGGGGTCGTAGTCATAGAGCGCTACCCGACGATTCAGATGGTCCTAATCTTGCCATCAACACGCAGTGCCCACCCGACTCGGACGGTTCAACTCTTGCCATCAACACGGTTTCCTGAATCCGTAGCCGAGTCCGGGATCGAACGGTATCCCTCCGCTCCGCTGCGGTCGGGACGAGGGGAAGGTAGGATGCGAAAACGTGCCGTCAGCACTACCAGCGGCTTCGGATGTCGTCTTTGGTGTCGAAGTGGGTTCGTAGATCAGGATTTGCGGCTATGTAGTTCTTCGAGTCCATCACGATGTCTTCTTGCAGTTGAATCGTCATCCCGCCATCGACGGCCAGCACCTGCCCGGTTATGAACGACGCTTCGTTCGAGCACAGGAATCCGACTACATTGGCAATATCCTCGGGAATACCTGTTCGACGCACAGGGTAGTGCAGTTCAAACAACCGGAATCCAGCGTCGTCCCCGACCTCGTTCCACGTTTCGTTCATGCGCTCGGTGACGATGTGACCCGGAGCGATTGCATTGACGGTAATACCCATCGGACCGAAATCTACCGCCATCTGGCGAGTAAGCCCGATTACTGCGGCCTTTCCAGTTTCGTAGATAAGAGCGCGCGGTGCGTTGAGGAGCCCGTGAACCGACGACATATTCACGATTCGGCCGACGTTCTGCTTTGGACCTTCGCCGTGTCGTCGACCTGCACCCTCCCATGAAGGAGGATCGAAATTTGGATCGGTTCCCGACTCGACCATCACTGGTACACCAAACTTCGCTCCCAGATAGTGGGCTCCGACCAGCAGGTCCATACCGGTGTGCCAGGCTTCTGGCTCAATCTCTACTGCACTCCCGGAAGAACCGGGACCTCCGCCATAGGCGTTTTGTACGAGCAGATCGAGTCGACCAAAC
>Ga0209403_10002182_pt1 | contig 23842 bp, 18 predicted proteins | sample ArcticOcean_MG_C_8_FD_187440 | JGI IMG/M metagenome (GOLD analysis project Ga0209403, IMG submission 187440) | Marine microbial communities from western Arctic Ocean - ArcticOcean_MG_CB11_86 (SPAdes) (version 2) | ecosystem: Environmental > Aquatic > Marine > Oceanic | place: Arctic Ocean... | reverse complement strand
GCTTCTAAATTCGGATCAAACCCCTGTTGGCGGAGATGTCCAGCTTCTTCATGGGGGTCGCCACCAGGTTCGTGGACGTGGACCGGAGGCACCGCGGTCGCACCGTTGGTTCCACCGCTTCTCCCGTAGAAATGGGGGCTTTCAGCCACGATGGTCATGCCTTCATAGTGGATCACCGGCATCTCAGCTCCGTAGGTCATTCGCAGCACCTCAGTGGTTATCACTTCAGAGGGCGGCCCCTCGGCCAGAATCCGCCCTGCCAGGCAGACAATCCAGGGCAGGTGGACCGCCACGGCGTTTATTTCGTGGGTGGTGATAATGATAGTCACGCCGTCGTGGTTCAGGTCATGGAGCAGATGCATGACATCGTCCCGAGTCTTGATGTCCACTCCGGAAGTCGGCTCGTCCAACAACAACAATTCGGGGCTGCTAATTAGCGCACGGGCCAGGAACACTCGCTGTTGCTGACCGCCGGACAACTCTCGGATGTGCCGGTCGGCCAGGTTCAGGATTCCCAGGCGGCCCATCATTTCCGCGGCTAGTTCTTTCTCTTCCTTCTTGTACCAGGGGAACAGTCGATTCTCCATCGTCCGGCCCATCATCACAACTTCGTGGACGGTCACCGGGAAGTTCCAGTCAATGGTCTCCAGTTGGGGGACATAGCCCACTCTAGGACGTTTCTTGGCCGTGGAAACGCCTTTGACCAGGACTTCGCCCTCGTAAACGTCAACCGCTCCTAGCACCGTACGCAGCAGAGTGGTTTTGCCTGAGCCGCTGGGCCCCAGAAGGCCAACAAAGTCGCCGGGCATAATCTTTAGACTGACGTCGGTCAGTACCCGTTGCTTCTCATAGCCGCAGGTGACTGAGTTGATTTCCACGATGGGCTCTCCGGGCCCGGGGTGATGTGGCATCGGATGTAGCATGGTTTTTCTTATCTATGTCCTTAAAAGGTACCGCGGTCCCTTTGGTTAATTCTCGTTTCTGGTCTATTGCGGGTAGACCGCCCCACTCTCGCCGTCAAACACGTTTTCTATATTCAGCGCGATCACGGCGCTGGCATCTCCGCCCAGGGCCGGGATCATGGCAGCCAAGTTATTCTGCATCAAACCCAGGTAGGTGTGCTCCGGGTCGCCGGGTTTACCGGGTAGATCATCGTCGGCCAGGTCATCTACGAATTTGGCGTTGGCCTCACTGGCGATGGCTTCCAACACGTCGCTGGAAAAGACTTCTGAGCCAAACACAGCCGGCAAGCCCAAGTCCTTGACCTGGTCAATCAATTCGGCAACCTCCCTGACGGAGGGCTGGGAGAAGTTTGACGGCTGGACCGCCCCAATTACTTCCATGCCGTATTGCTGGGCGAAATAAGCCCAGGAGTCGTGGTAGGTCAGCAGTTTCCGGTTCTGCTCCGGCACCGTGGCCACAGCAATCCGAATGGCTTTGTCCATCTGAGTAACTTTTTCACGAAAGCGACTCAGGTTCTCGGCGAAATAGGCTGCGTTTTTAGGGTCGAGAGCCACCAGCTGGTCGTGCACAAGTTCAGCGTAGCTCAGGCCCAGGTTTGGGTCCGGCCAGAGGTGGGGGTTCGGGTGGCCTCCTGACTCCGGGAATGAGAAATCAAACCGCCACTGCTCGGGCGACACAGTCTGTTCGCCAAGAGACAGAATCACCGCGTCTGATCTTTTGTTTGACTCTGCCAGAGCCAGCGTCGGCTCCTCTAGGAATAGGCCGTTGATGATTATCAAGTCAGCCTGGGCCATGAGCTTGGCCATGGACGGAGTTGGCTCAAAGGTATGGGAATTTACTCCCTCAGGGACGACACCTTCCAGACTGACTCTAGAGCCGCCGATATTCTCGACGATGCTGGTGATGGGCGACACGGTGGTCACGACAATTAAACGGCTGTCTTGTTGCTTGATATTTTGAGATGATTCCGAACTGTCGCTGCCACAGGCCACGATTGCCATCGCCGTCACTAGCACGGCCCAGAATCTGAAGCTAGAAAAGATACGCTGCATTTATTTTTGTTTCTCGTTGGATTTGGGCTCGGCCTCTTGGCAATCGACGCAAACACCGGTGACGGCGAAATGCTCCAAGTCAGGCTCGAATCCAAACTCTTTATTCAGGGTGTCTCGAAACTCTGCCAAGTAGTGGGGGCTCAAGTTGAACGCGCCGTTACAGGCCCTACAGACCATATGGTGATGGTGTCCGTCGGGGTCGGTCAGCTCAAAATGCAGCCGGTCGCCAATGGCTACCTCGATCACCACACCCAAATCTTTGAACAGGTGTAGAGTCCGGTAGACAGTGGCGATATCCATGTACGGATAGGCTTTTTGGGCCGCCTGAAAGACTTCATCCACGCCCATATGGCCGTCGCTGGAGGCGATTATGGAGAGGACGATGAGTCGTTGGGGGGTTAGTCGGTGACCATTCAGGCGCAAGGTCTCGATGGCTTGTTCGTGCTTAATCATAGGTTTATTACGTGTAACACGAGGGTGGTGCTGGATATTTCAGTCATGCGATTAAAAGTTATTGCAACCAGTTGCGATAACTAATTCTAGCATTAAGGTTTATGAAGTCAATTCAATTTGAGTCGGTGGCCCATTCAGAAACAGAATGGGCTGGGTCAGACGTTAACGCGGGAGATCAAGAGGGCAGAGAGCACCCTGGTGGCCGCCATGGCCAAGAACACTATCGGCCACGGACTGCCAGCCATGTCCAGAACGGCGGCAAATATCAGAGCTTGGGCGCCAGCGTAAGCATACCCGTGGGCGCTCATGATGCCCAAAGCCGTTCCCGACATATGCCGACCAGCGATGTCCACTGCCACGGAGTTGATGGAAGACAGACCCATGGATAGCCCTCCCACAAACATCAGGATGGCCCCAATGGTGATGTTAACGGGTGGAGCAAAAGCGACGCCAACCAGCACTACTGCGCTGACCGAGCAGGAGAAGAAGATCATTGGCTGTCGTCGGCTGCCCAGGTACCGGTCTGAAAATATTCCGGCAGCGGGAGGCGCAATCAGATACCCCACCGGCAGCAAGATTGTGAGCAGGACTGTGGACTCAATCGACAGTCCGCCCTCCTCAAAGTAATAGATCGGCACCCAAGTGGTGAGACCGTAGCGGACGATATTCTCCAGCCCCTTAACGTGGCAGGCCATCAGAAACCGGGTATTGGATAGCAGCAATTTATACGGTCCCAGGCCCTTGAGGAGCGCCGGGTCGATGGATTCAGGGGTGGCCGAAACGGCATCTTCTTCAACGTAATCCGGCAGACCAACATCGGATGGCCTATCTCGGGCGATGAAGTAGAAGGCGACGGCCAACACCGCAATTATCATCGGTGGGTAGCGGAAGGACGCACGCCAGCCCCACTCAGCGCCTACGTACCCGGAGATCCACCACACCAACACCATTGCGCCGCCGGCGGAAGTGCCAACGATTCCCAAGGCCAAACCCCGGTTCCGGCGCGGCCACCACTGGGAGATCATGCTGATGGCCGGGGCCCAACAGGCGGCGTTCACAAACCCAGCAATTCCCCAAGGGATGGCCATCGTAATGGCCGACGTGGCAAAACTGGTGATGATATTGAAGACCGTGGTGAGAATGGCGCCAATCAAGACCCAAAGCCGAAGACCATAGGTCTCAGCCAGCCGTCCGTGGAACAGATCACCTAGCCCAAATCCCCAGAGCAGCAGGGCGTTCACGAGGCCAATCTCAAAGTTGCTTAGGCTGAGGTCTTCTTTGACTAGCGGGGCCACGGGCCAGAAGTTGAACCGGCCTAGATAAAGGAATAGGTAAAAACCGGAAAAGGCCAGCAGAATCCGCCACTTGAAGATGTGGAAACTGGGTGGGAGGTCGTCGTACCGTCTGGGTTCGATGGTGCTCAACTGGTCTGTGTCTGTCGTAGGGCGCTAATCGGCTGTTGGACCGTGTTTCTCATATACCTAACGGGGCAAGCCTTGCCAAATAGATGTCAGACCCTGACGCGGGAAATCATGATACCGGAAATCACTCGGGTGACGGCCATAGCTACGAACACTATTGGCCAGGGGCTGCCGGCCATGTCTAGCACCGCAGCAAAAATCAATGCCTGGGCACCGGCGTAGGCGTAGCCGTGGGCGTCCAACAAGCCGGAAGCGGTCCCCGACATACGACGACCGGCAATGTCCACCGCCACCGTAGACATTGGCGACATGCCCATGGACAGTCCACCAACCAACAGGAGAAATGCTCCCAAAGTTACGTTGACCGGCGGGGCCAAGGCAATACCAATCAGAACCAAGGCACTGACCGCACAGGAGAAGATGACCATTGGACGCCGCCGACTGCCCAGATAGCGGTCTGAGATTATGCCAGCCACCGGGGGCGCAATCAGATAACCCAATGGCAGCAAAATGGTGAGCAAGATCGTGGACTCGATGGACAACCCACCTTCTTCAAAGTAGTAGATCGGCACCCAAGTGGTCAGACCATAGCGGACGACGTTCTCCAGACCTTTCACGTGGCAAGCCAGCAGGAACCTGGTGTTGCCCATCAGGATTTTATAGGGTCCCAAACCCTTCAGCAGTTCTGGATTGATGGCCTCTGGGGTGGCTGAAATCTCGTCGTCTTCCACGTATTCAGGTAGGTCTACGTCGGTTGGCCTATCTTTTGCAATGAAATAAAAGGCGATGCCCAACACGGCGATAATCATTGGCGGATAGCGGAATGACGCACGCCAGCCCCACTCGGCGCCCACGTACCCGGAGACCCACCACATGGTGACCATTGCGCCACCAGCAGCGGTACCGACTATGCCCAGGGCCAAGCCCCTATTTCGGCGAGGCCACCACTGGGAGATCATGCTGATTCCTGGTGCCCAGCAGGCAGCGTTCACAAAGCCGGCGATGCCCCAAGGGATGGCCATGGTCACTGCAGAGGTGGCGTAGCTGGTGATGATGTTGAAAACGGTTGTAAGAATAGCGCCGATCATTACCCACAGACGCAGCCCATAGGTCTCGGCCAGCCGACCGTGCACCAGGTCACCGAGTCCGAACCCCCACAAGAGTAGGGCGTTTACCAGGCCGATTTCAAAGTTGCTTAGGCCGAGGTCTTCTTTGACTAGCGGGGCCACGGGCCAGAAATTGAACCGGCCCAGGTAGAGGAACAGATAAAAGCCCGCGAAGGCCAGCAGAATCCGCCACTTGAAGATGTGGTAGCTACGGGGAAGATCTTCGTAGCGCGCTGATTGGGGGCTGCTCATGGGCAGAGGGCCGAGCAGTGAGGGTTAGTCTGGTATTGGTTGGTAAACATACTAAATAGCGATTACTATTGCTGGTTGAGTATTATGGAATTGCTGCCCGTGTTTGTCAACGTAACCGGGCGTCTCTTTTTCCTTAGGATACTCAATAAAATCTGACCTATTTTTCCAAAATAAAAAGGCCGAGAGGCGACGCCACTATTTCCTATGACAGGGGCGTGTTTCTCGGCCTTGTTGCGAATCTTTAGGTTGATTTGAAGGGGCTACGCACCCGCAGGGATCCGAGCTTTGGCGATCGCTTCCAGTTCATCATCGGTGGAGGCCGTGATGTCGATGGCATCTCCCAGGGGTTGCGGAACCTTGTAAGGAGTACGGACATAAAGCTCGATGCGGTTGCCTTCCGGGTCGAAGAAATACATGCCAAAGGCAATCCCGTGGCTGACGATTCGGTCGATTTTTACATCGGGTTCGGCTTCCAGACGAATCTTGAACTCCCGAAGATCGTCCAATGAAGGAACGATGAAAGAAATCTGTTGTATGACCTTGGCGTCGTCACGGGTAACACGGCCCTTCATCAGAACAAACTCGTGGTGCTCCCGCTCTTTGTCGGCGGTGAAGAAGGTCATACCTCGTTCTTCCAGGTCTTCATCTGAAATCGTGAGGCCCAAGACCCGGCTGTAGAAATCTCGCATCTTCATCAAGTCTTCTGCGTAGATACCAACGTGCCCCAGAGAGTCGATTCTTGGCATGGTCGTCTCCTATCTAAATAGCTAATTTTAAGGGTTCCAGTACGCCTGGAATTCAATTACGGGAATTATACACCAAGGGTTAGGATTCAGAGCGCTCCGACATGGCTCGGAATAGTTTCTCGGAGCTAACGGGAATCTCTGTGATACCGACCCCTGTGGCGTCCATGATGGCGTTGACGATGGCCGGGGCCACCGAACTAATTCCCTGTTCGCCGATGGCTTTGCCGCCGTAGGGAGACGGGCCACCGCTTTCGCTGACCACGTGCACGGTCCGTAGTTCTGGCATATCCGGCATGGTTGGAATCTTGTACTCGCCCATGGAAAGCGTGGTTACGTGTCCTTCGTCATACTGCAAGTCTTCAGTCAGGGCATAGCCGATACCCTGCATCACTGTGCCGTCAATCTGCCCCTGATGGCCCAGCGGGTTCAGGATCGTGCCTACATCGTGGGCGGAGGTGAATTTGGTGAGTTGCACCTGTCCCGTTTCCACGTCCACTTCCACCTCGGCGATCTGAACGCAAAAGACTGTAATCTCTTCGTCTCTTTCCGAGTCATAGGTGTGATTGGCTTCCATCAGGCCGCCAGAGCGGGCAACCAAGTCGCCCAGGTTCATTGATGTCTTGCCGGGCGCAGTGACTTGGCCTTGGAAGAAACCTGTCTCATCTTCGGGCCAGCCAAACATATCAGCGGACATGGTCACCAGTTGGCGGCGCAGTTCTTGCGCGGCCTGGAAAACCGCTTGTCCGGCAACGTGGGTCACGCGACTGCCGCCCACCCCGGTCTCGAATGCCACATCGTCAGTGCTCCAGTTTTCCAGCTTTATCTGGTCGTAAGCCACGCCTAGTTCTTGGCCCAGTATCTGCCGCAGCACAGTGTAGAAGCCGGAGCCAGTGTCGGGCAAGGCCGTGTACAGCGTGACCGTGCCTGAATCGTCGATAGTTATCTTGACGGTGGAGCTACCGGCCCCGACGTGACGCTCGCAGAGGGCCATGCCTCGGCCGATTAGTTTGCCCGCTGTCTGGGGTTTTGTCTGGTCGTACTCTGCCGTTTCTACGGCAGCATCCAGGGCTCGGATGCCCATGATGTTCTTCCAGTAGTGACCTAGCGGAGAGGCGTCGCCGTCCTGCACCAGATTAATCCTGCGGAACTCTACAGGGTCCATGCCCAGTTCCCGAGCGATCAGGTCAATCTGTACCTCGGCGGCGAATATGGACTGGGGGTCACCGGGTGCACGCATGCTACCGCAGGGAACCTGGTTGGTGTAAACCACATCGGAGTCGATATGGGCGTGGGGTATTTTGTACGGGCCCAAGCAACGTGAGCCGTAGGTAACCCCCCGCGCAGGTTTAAACGCGGCGTAGCCACCGCTGTCGTAGACCAAATGGGCTTGGCGGGCGGTGATTGACCCGTCTTTCTTAACCCCGGTCTTGAAGGTCATCACAGCCGGGTGGCGAGGATTGCCCGCCATCAGTTCTTCGATGTAGGTCATCACCATGCGCACGGGGCGGCCGGTGGTCTTGGAGAGCCAGAAACCCAAATGGCTGTCCATGAACCCGCCCTTGCCGCCAAAGTCGCCGCCAATTGTGGTCGGGTTGACCCTGATCTGATCAGTAGGTAGGTCAATCCCTTCCGACAACTGCTGGCGCACCTGGAAGGGCATCTTGCTATTCACCCAGGTCTGCACTCGGCCGCTGTTGTCCAGAAAGACCACAGATGCATGAGGTTCGATGTAAGCCTGGTGTTGGTGGTTTGTCCTGAATGTGTGCTCAAAGACCAGGTCAGCCTTGGCGAACCCTAGCTCCACATTGCCGTTGCTCCAGGTGGCGTGGCCGGCGGCGTTTGGATGGATTTGGCTGCCATCGGGAATTCCGACGTAATCCGCAAAGTTGGGATGCAGTACCGGAGCGTCGGGCGTCATGGATTGGGCGGGGTCCAGAATCGGTGTTAGTTCTTCGTACTCGATCTCGATAAGATTGAGCGCTTCTTCGGCGATGTCATCGTCTTCCGCAGCGACGGCCACCACTTTCTGCCCGGCAAACCGCACCACATCGCGGGCGAGGATCGGCATGTCACGCAGCATACGTCCCACCAAGTGCGGCGGGATGTCATCGGCGGTCAATACTGCATGGACGCCGGGCACTTTTCGGGCGGCGGCCACCGAGTTGGCGTCAATGGAAACGATTTTGGCGTAGGGGAAAGGACTGCGCAGACACTTTCCCACCAGGATACCAGGCAGGTTCACATCGGCAGGAAATATCGCTTGGCCAGTGACTTTCGCCGGGCCTTCAGCACGACCAACCGGCTGGCCGATAGTTTCATATGAGCTCGTTACGGGTGAACTAGACACAGGGAGCCTCCGTTACTTGGCTTTAGCTTTAGATTTCGACTTCTTGGGCGCGCCTGCTTCGGCGAGGTCGGTGGCCAATTGGGCCAGCGTGCGGACGGGCACGCCAGTGGCGCCTTTGACTAGGTAGCCGGAATCTCTGTCTGAGGTGGAGGTACCAGCAATGTCTAAGTGCACCCAGGCGGCGCCGTCTACGAACTCAGCCAGCAAGAGGGCCGCACTAATGGAACCGGCCTGCCTACCACCGCTGTTCTTCATATCGGCGACATCGCTTTTAATCAGGTCTTTGTACTCGTCAAACATGGGAAGTTCCCAGAACTTCTCGCCGGTCTTCTTTCCGGCATCGATGGTCTGCTGCACCAACGTATCGTCGTTACCCATCACTCCGGTGCAGGCTTTACCCAGGGTGGTCACCATGGCACCAGTTAGCGTGGCAACGTCCACCAACCGCGTGATCCCCTGCTCCCGGGCGTAACACAGGGCATCAGCCAGAACCAGGCGCCCTTCGGCATCCGTGTTGATCACTTCGATGGTCTTGCCGTTCATGGCCCGGACCACATCGCCAGGACGTTGGGCCGAAGCTCCAGGCATGTTTTCCGTGGCGGCGACTACGGCCAATACGTTTATCTTGGGCTTGTTCAGCCCGATTATCTGCATGGCGGCGATGACTGATGCTCCGCCGGCCATATCGCCTTTCATGGCTTCCATCCCGCCTGGGGGTTTCAATGATATTCCGCCGGTGTCAAATGTGATGCCCTTGCCGATTAGACCCAGGTTATTCTCTGGATTGGCTGGGTCTCCGTCATAGCGCAGAATAATCAGCTTGGCCGGCTCGTCGGTGCCTTGGGCAACTCCCATGAACGCGCCCATGCCCATCTCTTTCATCTGAGCATTGTCCATTATCTCGATGCTTAGACCCTGTTCTGATGCCACTTTCTGCGCCGCTTCAGCCATGCGTGACGGCGTCATGTGGTTGGCCGGTTCATTGACCATGTTGCGGGCGATGATGGACGCTTGGGCGAAGGTGGAGCCCAGTTTCACCCCGGCCGCAATGGACTTGGCTCGGTCTTTATCTTGTTCCACCACGGTCAATTTCTCGAACTCGGTGGTAGAGTCACTGTCCTTGGTCAGGTAGATACCAAATTTGTAGAGGCCCAGATACGCGCCCTCGGCAATTGCCTGGCCTGACGCGTAGGGGTCGAGTCCGCCGATACCAGCGCCGTGGGCAATTGTGGTGGCTTTGGAGATTCCCTTTCGGCGCAGGAACCGGACCACTTCTGCCGACACTCGACGCACAACCTGGCTGTCGAATTTATCCTGCGGGCCAAGTCCCACCACCAATACTCGGCTCGGCTTTATCTTGCCCAAGGTGTGTATGAGTGTGGTCTCACCAGCGCCGCCCTTGATCTCACCATCTTTTATCAACTGGGTGATGAGTCCGCCCAAGGACGCATCTACAGAACCCGTGGCACCGCCCGGTTTCTTAACCCCACGGAAGAGGTTGACCACCAGTGCTGGAGTGTCTATCTCCGTGATATCGGCTGATTTAACATCAATTGCTAATGTCCCCACGGGTTTAGCGGCTTTGGACTTTGGCGTCGCGGTCGTCATTGAGGCTATCCACCTGTTTATCGATTTATTGGGGAGAGGGCACCGGATCCTGGCCACCGGATTTGGCCCAGGCAATCACTTGTTCCAGGGTTGGTCCGATGCTTTGGGAGGTGTCCAACGCGTAATGCTCACCCTCTATCGGTTCTTCTATTAGGGCCAGCCGTGTGTAAATCAGCCAGCCTGCATCGGAAAAAGTGTTGGCCTGGCGGTCAGCCTTGCGCTGTTTCAGCCGACGCCGAACAACGTTCTCAGGGGCGGTGGCGTGCACCAATGCCAGAGGCGCGGCGGTGGTGCTAGAGATGTCATAAAGGAAGGAACGGAAATCTTCGTTTAGGTTGGTGGCGTCGAACAAGACACTGTAGCCGTTGATCAGGTAAAAGACGATCAGTTGGTAGCAGGAATTGAATACGCGGCGGTGTTCTTGGGTGGTGTATTTGGGGTGCTGTACCAGAACCTTGCGGAGCCGGTCTGTTTCCAAGATAAGGAGGGGTATCTGTTCGCTCAGTTTGGCCGCGAAGTGGGACTTGCCAGTGCCCGGCAGTCCACACATGGCAATCAAAAGGGGTTGTGAGGGCATGCGAGGCTGGGCTTCAGCAAGGTCCGCGTCCAGCACTATGCGCATGGAAGCGATGTCTTTTTGTAGTTGGTCTTCCAATGTCACATCTCAAGCGGTAAATTCGCAACACGGTTGTCTCAAACCGCAATTAATAATCATGAGAAACCGGCATGACGAACCGTAGGTTAACAAACTGGGTCCACAACTCCACGCAGGAGCACCCGGTGGTTAAAAGACCGAGTCTACAACTCTACGCAGGAGAATCAGGATGATTAGAACCGCCATGGGACTGAAGTCGAAACCGCCAAAGCTTGGTAGGCTGCGCCGAACAGGCCCCAAAATGGGCTCAGTGACCTGGTTCACAAAAGTGATGACGGTGACCAGTACAGGATGCGGTCTTCCACCAGTCATTGGAATGACGAAAGTCAAGATTACCCTGGCGAAGATTGCGACGGTGAAGAGGGTGATTATCGCGTTAAGAATGCCTGCCAATATTTTACCCCTGTCCCAGTTGAATTGATTTTCGATAAGCGGCGTCCACAGCACTGACGATGGCAGCGGGGACACCCTGGTCTTCCAGCACTCTTAGCGCCTCTGCTGTGGTTCCCGCCGGAGAAACAACCATGTCTTTCGCAATTGAAGGATGCATTTCTGTATCCATCAAAAGCTTGGTGCTGCCGAAAACCGTTTGCAAGGCCAATGTCCGTGCCATGTCTCTGGGCATACCAATGTAGACACCGGCATCAATCAGGGCCTCTATAAATAAGAATACGTAGGCCGGGCCACTTGCGCTCAGTGCCGTGGCCATATCCATGTATTTTTCATCTGATACGTAAATCTCTTGCCCAATGGTTCTAAGTACAGCCTTGATCAACTCCCGTTTGGAGTCATCTACGCCGTCGGAGCAGGTCCAAAGAGACATTCCCTCCCCGACCTGGGCGGGGGTATTGGGCATCACACGGACCACTGACGGATGGCCCAAACCCTTGGTCAAAGTATCCATTTTGGCCCCGGCAACTATGGAAAGAGCCGCCTGACCTGGGTCCAACTGCCCTTTTAGCTGGCCCATTACCGAACCAAGGTCCTGTGGCTTGATGGCAAATACCACCAGGTCTGCTTGTTGAGCGGACTTTAGGTTGTCTGCATCAGCGGCGACGCCAAACTGGGTCGAGAGATACTCTCGCCGAGCTGGCACGGGTTCGCCAACGCTGATGTCACCTGGGTCGGCTAGTTTGCCGGACAGGACTCCGTGGAGGATGGCTTCTGCCATCTTGCCCCCACCAATGAAAGCCACTTTCATCTTATTGTTCCGTTCCTTAAGAATGAGTCGGACGAATGATTACGTTGTTTCGTGGCCAAATCAAGCCTGTGAATACCGGGAATCATTATAGCACCGGTATATAGGATTAAGCTGAAATCAGTCTCTTGTTGACGCCTTTTTAACGATTAGAATTTGGACATTCCGTCGCCGCGGGCCAGTGAAACTGCCAACCGGATCGATTCCAACATGCTCTCGTGGAAGGCAATGCCTTTCCCGGCGATATCAAAAGCCGTGCCGTGGTCAACGGATGTCCGGATGAACGGCAGACCCAGGTTGGCAGTGATGCTTTCTTCAAAGCCATAGACCTTGACCGGTATATGACCTTGGTCATGGTACATGCAGAGCACCACATCATATTGGCCTTGGATGGCCTGGTGAAAGATGATGTCCGCTGGTACCGGGCCCAAGGCGTTGATACCCCGCGCCTGGGCGGCCTCGATTGCCGGCAATATCTCTTCAGCCTCTTCATCGCCCATTAGACCGCCGTCGCTGCCGTGGGGGTTAAGCGCCGCGGTACCGATTCTTGGGTTCTCAAACCCGTAACTGACAAAACTATCGTGGGTGAGCTGCAGATATTCTAGGATCCGATCTTTTTTGACCAGTTCGCACGCCCGACTCAATGATCGGTGGGTACTCAGGTGGACAACCCGCAGGTTTTTGGCCATCAGCATAGTGGCCACCAGTTCGGACTTGGACAGTTCCTGTAGCAGTTCCATATGGCCGATGGATTTATAACCGGCCAGGCCGGCAGCTTCTTTATTAAGTGGCGCCGTGGCCAATGCGTCGACCACTCCGGCCAAGGCTAATTGACCGGCCTTAGTCACCCATTCCATGGCCGCCTTGCCACAGGTGGGGCTGATCTTACCAACGGTAATGTCTTCTGGATTCAGGTTGTGGATGTCCACAACTTCAATCACTCCAGGTTCCGCGCCGCCGACCGTGGTCTCATCCACCTCTTTGATTTTCAGAGGGAGTCCAGTTAGCGCAACCGCCTGTTCCATTGCATAGACGTTTCCCACCACCAAGGGGCGGCAAGTGGCATAGACAACGGGGTCGGCCATGGCTTTTACCACAACCTCCGGGCCGATGCCGCAAGGGTCTCCCATGGTGATTGCGATTGCGGGTTTTGCAGAATTTTCTGCTGTGGACATGACGTTTTCCTTCAGCCCTTGTTGGGGGGGCGCAGATAGTAACCAAAGTTGCTATCTGACGAATATCGTTGAGTTTTGTTTGGTTATGTAATCAAGGGTGCCAGACGCGTCGAAATTATAGCATGGGTAGGGTTTTATACCCCTAGATTTGTATGGTATGGTTACGTCTCTCTGGACGAATTGGTCCGCATCGTTCGAATAATTTGGTTATCTTTCTTCGGACAAATGGCTCGGTATAAAGAGTCAAAAAAAGAGTCCCCGGCATGGCCGCCGGGGACTCTGGGAAGGCAGCCAGACTGGTACAGGAACCGCACCGCACATGAGACTCGATTAGCCGCAGCAGCAGTCGGACTCCACACCACCCATCCTGTTCCAGTCGGGCCTGCCTGAAATTTCTTTTTTAGGTCCTCTAACCTCTCTTCCTTTCCATACGACTCCATACGACGTTTTACTAAAGCTGTACCCTAGTCAGTTGGTCGCACTTGTTCCAACTGCAGGTAAAGCTGCGCCTTAGTCGCTTAGTCGCACTTGTTCCAACTGCAGGAAACACACTTCATGCAACCCTCTTCAAATATGACCGGGGTATTGCACTCTGGGCATTTGCGTGCGTTCAGTATCTCATTGGCGTGACCATTTCCGTTTCCGTTGCCATTTCCATTGCCATTCACAACTTGCGGCGTGAACTTCAATTGAACTTCGCTGGAAGCAATGGCATCGCCATGCTCTTGGGTGCCGGTTGTGTGCCGTTCCAAGGCCAGCGCAACTGCGTCGGGGCCGGAGCGCACCAGGGTGCCTTCATCCCAAGCAGGACAGCAGGTGATACCGCGTAGCTGGTCAATAACCGTGGCCGGCTCAATTCCAGAGCGCAGCGCCAGGGACACCAGTCGAGAGATCGCCTCCAATTGGGCCGAGTCACAGCCACCGGCTTTGCCCAGGTTGCCGAACAGTTCGAAGGGCGTATCTGCCTCGTCAAAGTTGATGGTTACATACATATTTCCATGGCCGGTGCGCACTCGTTCGGTGACACCTCTGATGGACTGAGGCCGTTTGCGAGGAGCCAATACCTCTTCCGCCGCTTCATCACTTGTTCCCGTCTGACCGGTGCTGAGCACCTGACCGGCCTTGCTGCCATCTCGGTAGACGGTGATGCCCTTGCAACCAAGTTCATAGGCCATCATGTAGGCGCCAGCAATCTCTTCCACGGTGGCGTCATGGGGGAAGTTGATGGTCTTTGAGACCGAGTTATCAACGTACTCCTGAACCGCACCCTGCATCTTTACGTGCCAATCAGGCGCAATGTCATGGGAAACCCGGAAAACATCCTTGACCCACTCTGGGATGTCCATCGTTTCCAGGCTGCCGGTCTGAGCCAACTCCTCCATCAAAGTTTCGGAGTAAAACCCTTCCTGCTTGGCCACAGCCTCGAAGTAGGGGTTGCCTTCGACCATTCTGGTGTTGTCCATGACGGTTCGGACGTAGCTCAGAGCGAACAACGGCTCGATACCGCTGGATGCTCCGGCAATGATGCTGATGGTACCGGTAGGAGCGATGGTGGTTGGCGCTGAGTTACGCATGGGACGCACAGAGCCGTCCGCGCTGGGCTGACTATAGATGCTGCCGTCCCAGGCCGGGAACGAACCCCGTGCTTGGGCCAGCTCTCCGGAAGCCTGATGGGTCCGCTCTTGGATGCGGCGCATCACGTCGCGGGCGGTCTGCAGGCCTTCTTCCGAGTCATACCGGATGCCCAATTCAATGAGCAGGTCAGAGAACCCCATGACGCCAAGGCCGATGCGCCGGGTCTTCTTGCTCATTTCTTCAATTTCAGGAATCGGATAGTTATTCATATCGATAACGTTATCCAACAGGTGGACGGCGATATCGACGGTCTCATCGAGACGCTCCCAATTGATTATGGTGTCACCGTTGGCGATGCTAACCATGCGGGCTACGTTGATGGAGGCCAGGTTACAAGACTCGTGGGGGAGCAGGGGCTGCTCGCCGCACGGGTTGGTGCTTTCTATGGCTCCCAACTGCGGGTTGGGGTTGTCCCGGTTAATCAAGTCCAGGAAAATCAGTCCTGGGTCGCCGGTCTTCCAGGCCATGTTGGTCAGCATGTCAAACACGTCTTTAGCGTTGCGTTGACCAGTTATCTGGCCGGTGCGCGGGTTGACCAGGTCATACTCTTGACCGGCCTTGACGCGCTCCATGAAGTCTTTGTTAACGGCAATAGATATATTGAAATTGCTCAGGTTCTTGCCGTCTTCCTTGGCGCAGATGAACTTCTCAACGTCTGGATGGTTAACGTTCAAGATGCCCATGTTTGCGCCGCGCCGGGTACCGCCTTGTTTCACCACGTCTGTGGCGGCATCAAAGGCACGGATGAAACTGACGGGACCGCTGGCAATCCCACCAGTGGATCCAACCACGTCACCCTCGGGGCGGAGACGGTTAAAAGAGAACCCAGTTCCGCCACCACTCTTATGAATGAGGGCGGTCTGCTTGACCTTGTCAAAGATGGAACCCAGGTTGTCTTCAATAGGCAACACAAAACACGCCGACAACTGCTGTAGCTCACGCCCGGCATTCATCAAAGTGGGCGAGTTCGGAAGCAGTTCCAGACGCTGCATCGCTAAGAAGAACTTGTCTTCAGTGGCCTGCCGCTGTTCTTCAGTGGCACCGTAATTCCTGTCGGCCTGGGAGAGGTTCTCGGCTACGCGGCGGAACATGCCCACCGAGTCTTCCAGGATGTTGCCCTCCCGATCCTTGGAGAGATAGCGTCGCTCCAACACCACTTTGGCATTGGTGGTTAATTCTGTAGACCGATCATTGGTCTGTTGGGCTATTCCAGCGGCCTCAAGAGCCGTAGATATACGTCGTCGTCGTTCCCTAATATCTGAACTAGTTCCAGTCTGCGTTGCTGGGCCTTCATGAGTGGCGGTCATTTCGATGTTCCTCTTTAATGACAGAAGCGGTGGACAATGCCCCAGAATGTCTTCTATCTTGTAGCATCCGTTGCACGGATTTTCGCCACCCAATCGTCAGCCCCAAATGGGGGGTGACCGTGGCGTAAGGTGTCGGTAATCTGGCCCAGAAAACCACCTACAACATACCACATATTGGGGTCTAAGTTATGTCGCATACTACAACATGATGTGGTTGGTCTTCCGGGAACTACAAAAAGTAGTAGGCGAATTCTAGACCCGCGTTTTATGCCAAGTCAATAGAATTCAGAGGAATATTGTAATCCAAAATCATCTAATATTGGGGGGATAGTTGGGAATTTTCAGGAAGAGGGCGAGTGGGGGAACGGGCCGATAAAACACTGCGGTGTTTTTCTTGGAAATGGCCGGAGACGGAGCAAAACTGAGGGAATCGTGGGCGCGACTTTGGTTGGCAGGACGCGTTCTTGTAACGCCTTTTATGTTAGCTAGCTAGCGGACGCAGACGATGTGTGGATGCGCCTTTTTGGGGACCAATAAAATGGCCAATAGATAAGGGCGGGTCTTTGACCCGCCCCACACAATCACACACATCCCAGGGAACTTGTATTAAATAACCCGTTGCCGCTCCAGTTGGATTTTGGCCATTAATGTGCCCCCGCATCAGCGAGCGGTTCTCTACGGGAACCGCTCGCTGATATGTGAGCCCCAATTTTTATATCAAACTCAACCAAAACGTACAGTTTTTAAAATTAAGACCGCAGCAGGGCTTAGAGTTCGTACTCTTCATCGTCGGCGTCGGCGTTGCCCAGCCAGCAGGTGGCCAGACTGGCGCGGGCTGCCTGGTCTATCTCATTCTGAATTTCCGCGATGCGGCTACCGTCAAACATTTGCTCGGAGATGATCTGGCCTACGGGAATCGCTGGGACCGATACCGATAACATTTGGTTCTCTAGGTCATGTACTTGGTTATTAAGGCTCAAAAGTCGAGTCAGGGCTGAATACTGCAAGCTACCGTTCATGTCTGGTCTCCTAGGGTGAAATGATTGAATAGTGCTTCTGGTCTAATAAATCCCTATATCAATTCCTGGTTGATCAGGCCCTGTTGGGGGTTCTCGCTTTGTCGATCACCCTGTTTTGTTCCGTTGGCTGATTTTCTCTGGGTCGGTCGAAACTCCGCTTCCTTTTCCACTGGTCGCCGTCGCCCTTTCTTCGGCAGAGCTGGCGGCATATCCAGCAGTGGTAACTGGGCCTCGTCTCTAAGGTCTCTTACGGCCTCTTCAAAACTTTCTATGTCCTGGAAGGCGCGGTAGACGCTGGCATAACGGATATATGCCACCCGATCTAGTTCTCTGAGCCTTTCCATTACCATCGTGCCGAGCGCGGTGGTTGAAACCTCCAGGTGACCCAGGTGTTGTAGTTCGGCCTCAATGTCTTCGACCATTTTGTCGATGGTTCTTGAGGCAACTGGTCTTTTGGTGCAGGCTTTCCTGATTCCTGAGATAAGTTTTTCACGGTTGAACTCCTCTCTGCGGTTGTCCTGTTTGGACACCATTAACGAGGCGGCCTGGACTCGTTCGTAGGTTGTGAACCGGAGCTCACAGCTTTGGCATTCGCGCCTTCGCCTGATTCCGCTGTCCACTACGCGGGAATCGGTGACCTTAGAATGGGGATTACCACAGAATGGACAGTGCATTAGTTTGGTTGCTTTTTTATATTTTTCTTAAATTCGTATTAAATACTATATATAGTGTTATTGTTAACTAAAACTACTATCTATAGTGCCTAGAGTGTATATACCGATAATTACGTTGTCAAACCCTTACGATTTTCGTCACAGGCGTGGAGTTTACGTAAGACTCAAGTGGCGATAGTCGATAACGGAAGAAGCGATAAAAGAAGGCACAAAAAAAGACCGCTCTCCAATTATGGAGAGCGGCCAAAAGTTGATTCTCGGCACCTGATTTAAATACCTAGATAAAGGGGGATTAGTGCGCTAAGGCCTCCGAGAACATTACTCAGTTTTTAATGGGCTCCCGGCCCGGTCAGGCGTTGCTACTGATGTAGCTTTTCCGTCTATTAACTCTAGCATGACCGGTGATTCCGGGAGCCTTTGCGTTATTGACGGATTTTAACGGAAAAAGCCGCGATTCTTGTTGCTGGATTGCCGACGCAGGAAGCTTGGCATGTCCAGTTCTTCTTCCGACTGTGGGATGACATCTTGGAGCAATCGTTCCAGTTCGTCTTCCCGTAGTTGCTGATTCTCAGCCATGACCGGGAACGATGCGGCGACCATGGTGATCTTGATCTCATCGTCCAGTTTGGAGTCACGGCAGGTACCAAAGATGATGTTGGCATCCGGGTCTGACAGATCCTGAATCACCCGGGCAGCGTCCTGTACTTCTTGTAGTGTCAGGGTTGGGCCACCGGAGATTACGAACAGTATGCGTTTGGCGCCATCCATGGATATGTCCAATAGAGGGCTCTTGGTTGCCTGGCGGGCTGCTTCCACCGCACGGTTCTCACCCTTGCCGCGGCCAATGGCCAACCAGGCTGGACCGGCGTTGTTCAATATGGTGCGAACGTCAGCGAAGTCTACGTTGATCTCGCCTGGTACCGTCACCACTTCGGCGATGGCTTGGATTCCTTGTTGGAGTACGGAGTCGGCCATTTTCAGAGCATCTTCCCAGGTGTAGGCCTGGTCACCTTGGGCATTGAGCTGTAGGAGCCGGTCATTATCGATAACAATCAGGGTGTCGACGTTGTCTTTCAGTCGAGCGATACCCTCTTCGGCGTTCTTCTTCCGCATGGTGGCTTCAAATGAGAAGGGCTTGCTAACGACAGCGACGGTCAGAGCGCCCGATTCTTTAGCGATCTGTGCGATCACGGGGGAGGCCCCAGTGCCGGTTCCGCCGCCCATGCCCACGGCCAAGAAGACCATGTCTGCGCCTTCCAGCGCTTTTTCAATGTCGTGGCGGCTTTCCTCGGCAGCCTGCCGACCCAAATCGGGGTTGGCGCCAGAACCCAGGCCACGAGTGAGGTTCTGACCAATGGCCAGCCGATGGGAAACGTCACAGCGGAACAGGTGCTGAGCGTCGGTATTCACGCTGTAATACTCAACCACCGGTAGTTTATCTTTGAACATGCGACTAACGGCGTTGCTGCCGCCGCCGCCAATGCCCATGACTTTAATGTTGGGTGAGCCGGCGTTGATTTCCTGCACCATTTCAAAGGTGTTGTCAGATTCCTTGCTGGGCTCCCAGGCTGCAGAATTGTCTTGTACCATTCTAGGTCCTCCACATCGTCATCATCGATTTAATATCGGAGTCTCACTGGACTCTTTTTGGTTGCTGGATCGTTGGCTGATCTTGCTGGGTCCGTTGTCCGGGAAGTTCCCGGAGCGTCGGCGCATCTATTCGGCGTCAACGGCTAAGCGGTTGTTACCTAACTGATGCTGCTTTTTTCCTGCCCAACCCCCATCGCCAAGATTTACTTCCCGTTATCGATCGGCCCCCGTTCATGGAAGACCGTGTTTCGCCCTGGTGTTTAATGCCCCAGAGAAGCAGTCCAACGGCGGCTGAAAACGCCGGTTTTCTGAGCTGCGCCGGCAAACCGGCAATACCCTCTGGATAAGCGATTCGGACTTGTCCTCCTAAGATCTTTAGTACAAGGTCCGAAAGTCCGGTCATCTCTGATCCACCACCGGTCAGTACCAGGCCACCAGCGGGGAACTCTCTGAGTCCGGACTGTCTCACTTTCAAAACAATCATTTTGATGATTTCCAGCATCCTGGCTTCCAGTGGCTCGCAGAGAATCCGGCGAGACAGTGAGTGTTTCGGCTGGCCTTGGAAGCTGGGAATAACTACTTCATCGTCAGATGCGATCATTTCAGGCATCACGCTGCCCCATTTGATCTTCATCTCTTCAGTCATATAAAGTGGCGTCTTCAACGCCACAGAAAGGTCTCTGGTCAATTGGCTACCGCCAACGGGAATCACTGCGGAATACCACGGCTGACCTTGGCGATAGATGGCGAGGTCAGTGGTGCCGCCGCCAATGTCTACTAATACAACGCCCATCTCACGTTCGTCGCCAGTCAGAGTCGCCTCTGCTGACGCCAGTGAATGAAGGACCATGCTTTTCACGGTGGATTTGTTCGTCTCAATCGCCTTAACCGTGTTCTTGAGAATCACAGAGTCGCCCATCACCACGTGGGCTTCCACTTCAACCAGGTTGCCGTGCAGGCCCACCGGGTTACGGATGCCAGACATGCCATCCACGTGGTAGCCAGTGGGTATCACGTGTAGGACCTCTTGATTAGGCCCAACATCGGGGAATGAACCACGCAGGAGGCGATCCAGCAGCCTGCTGGAGATGTCGCCCACGTCATCTGGGTTGCCAACTTCTTCTCTGGTGTTCAATGAAGTCAGATGACTGCCGCTGACACTGGCGTAAATACCAGTGGGCACGGCATTGCCGATGTACCGCTGCGCCTCTTCCAACGAAGCAGCAACAGCTTCCTGAACTTCTACAATGTTCTCGATCCGACCTTTATTGACTCCTTGGGAGGTCACAACTCCGGTGCCCAGCACTTTAAGTTCTCCCTCAGTTCCTACGCGGGCCATGATGGAAGTGATTTTATCGGTGCCGATGTCAACCGCTGTATAGAACGTATCTCTTGCCAAGCTGCCACCTTCCTTATAGTCGCTGTATTGTCGCCGTATTGGCCTGATTCTCTAGTTCACCGGATAGGCTGTACTAGACCCGCTGGACTACTCGCAGCTTTGCGCTGCGGCCCCTAGGATTGGACTCCACCTCTTCAGCTGATGGTTTGATTACCCGCCGGTTGATGATTTTTATCCGCGGCGTTGTGCCACAGACACATACCGGCAAACTGGATGGACAGACACAGGTGGCTGCCTCCCGGTTGAAAAACGATTTAACGATTCGGTCTTCCAGGCTGTGATAACTAATCACGGCCAATCGGCCCCCGGTTGCGAGCAAACTTACTGCTGCGTCCAGGCCGTTCTCCACATTTGTTAGTTCATCATTGACTGCGATACGCAGCGCTTGGAAAGTTCTGGTGGCCGGATTGACCCTCTGGCCAGGCCGACGCCCCAGGACACCGACAATGATGTTGGCCAGTTGCACAGTGGTCTCGACAGGCCTTTCTTTGATGATGGCCCTGGCGATGCTCATGCCCCGGGGTTCTTCCCCAAAGCGCCGTATCAGCTGCCCCAACTCTCTTTCTTTATAGGTGTTGACGATCTCTTCAGCGGTTAAGTCCCCTTCAGAGTCATACCGCATATCCAGAGGCTCGTCCGTTTGGAAACTTAGGCCGTAGCCTGGGCTTTCAATCTGCCTGGACGAAAAGCCCAGGTCCAATAGAATTCCGTTTACTTCAGTAATCCCTTGATCTGCTGCCAAACTGACCATGTCTGCGTAATTGCCGTGAACAGACACAAACCGTTCACCAAACTCCGCCAACCGCGCACAGGAGGTCTTCATCGACCGCGAATCCCAGTCGATGCCCAAGACGGTCTTTACCTGTGGCTGAGCTTGCAAGATGGACTGGGAGTGGCCACCGTCTCCGGTGGTGCCATCCAAGTAGACCCCATCCTCTTGCAGAATTAACTGACCGACCGTCTCCATTAGGAGTACTGGTAGGTGAGCAACACCGTAATCGCCGTCGGATTCATGACCAGTGCGGTCCATAAGCTCCGTAAGCCAAGAGTCTGATAGTTCTGCTGTATATGTCAGGGTAGCTAATGCCACCGCTGCTCCCATCCGCCAAGGTCACTGTGGCGGCCCCATCACATTTCATTGCCTGGTCCCGGTTTGGTTAATTCCGGTGGGGAAATTCTGGTCAAGTTAATCAAAACTCAACCAATTTTCCCGAAAACCGTGTAATCGCGTGGCCCCAACGCCGATGCGATTACAACTGACAGTACCAACTTGTAAACATAACCGTCAACAAATATTGGTGTCAGTTTTAGTATATTTTTTGACTTATGTCAATTTTGGTCTAAATATAAAAATCTAACAAGGAACCACGACCACTCAGCAGCGCAAAGCGCAAGCGCCGTCCCTGAGCTTCGCCCGGTATTTTGGACTTATAAGGGAGAAAATAGGGCCAAAACTGTTCTAAAAAGACCCCGGTGGTTGAAGCGGAGGTCGCCATGGTAGTAGCAGCTGTACTTACAACTAAGATGGTTTCCTGGTTTACGAGACTGGTTAAGCGCGCAATTAGTAAGAGAAACGACCGGCGGGTATGCTATAATTGCGACTACCCGAACACACTTTGAAACCGTCTTTGTGCCTGACGATTGGTCCATTGATTTGGCCCATGAATTGGCTTGAAGCAAGTCTCTGAGTGAGTTCCGTAGATTGGATACTAAATTCTTTAGCCGCACCACCAGCGGCCGGCAGATAACGGAGAGTAAAGGCGTTGAACGTCACTAAGGATTCAGTTACAACAACAGAAATCACCCTGACCATAGCAATGGACACCGATGACGAGGAACCGTTTCTCAATCGGTCTTATAGAAGAGTCGCCAGCCGCGTCCGGATTCCCGGATTTCGCCCTGGCAAAGCCCCACGCTCGGTAATCGAGAACCACGTTGGCCGAGAGGCCCTGGTTCACGAAGCGCTGGAATTCATGATTCCGGAGTCTCTTGACCAGGTCTTAAAGGATGAGGACATCCAGGCCTTCATGGAGCCCAGGCTGGAAGTGCTCGGCATGGAGCCAGTGTCTTACAAAGCAGTGGTTCCACTGGAGCCGGTTGTGGACCTGGGAGAGTTCCAGTCGATTCGTTTGGAACGAGAGCCCGTAGAAGTAACCGACGAACAGGTAAGCGAAGTGATGGAAAGCCTTCGTTTTGAAGCCGCTCCTTGGGAGCCAGTCGAACGGGCTTTGGCCTACGGCGACCTGGTTTCAATGAACGTGAAAGGGATCATTGAAGAGGAAGAGGTCATCGACGACCAGGGAATCGACTTCATCCCTCAAGAAGATAACAATCTACCCTTCCCTGGCTTCTCCACTCAATTGGAGGGCCTGCTGGAAGGCGATTCCAAACTGTTCACACTGTCGGTCCCAGACGATTACCCCCAGGAAAACTACGCTGGCAAGGAATGCCAGTTCAACGTGGAAGTTCTATCCGTAAAAGAGAAGAACCTCCCAGAGTTGGATGACGAGTTTGCCAAAGGAGTCCGGGACGGATTTGAGAGCCTGGAGGCCCTCACAGTCCACGTTCGTCAGCGTATCAGTGACGAAAGTGAGGCTACAGAGACACGCCGCTTGGAGACGTCCAGTCTCGAAGAACTCAAAAAGCTGGCCAAAATCGAGGCCTCAGAACTGGTCTACGAGCGCGAAGTGGACTTAATGTATGACGAGCGCGCACGGTCTTTACAGAACCAGAAAATGAGTATGGAGCTTTATCTTAGTTATGTCGGCCAAACTGAGGAAGAACTCCGGGAGCAGATGAAGCCTCAAGCCGAGGAACGACTCAACACAATGTTGATGCTGCGAAAGCTTGCTGATATTGAAGAGATTGAAGTCGGTGATGAAGACGTGGAAGAAGAGATCACCAACTTGATCGCGTCCACCGGTGGCAATTCAGATGCCTCAATGATGCAGGCATTGAACACAGAAAACGCAAGGGATTCGATTCGGTCATCTTTGATGAACCGAAAGATCATGGCCCGTTTGGTGGAGATTTCCCAAGGTGAGGAATCTGCCAGCCCGGTCGCTATCGAAGCAACAGATACCAGTCCAGAATCTGGCCCAGAAGAAGAGTCTCCTGAAGAAGCGTCTAACGGAGAGTCTTCACCGGCCGAAGAAGCAAAGGAATAAGGAGCGCACGTTGATGCAAGACCTTCCCAACACCAACGGATTATTCGTACCTCAATCCATGGTTCCCATGGTTAT
>Ga0209403_10002181_pt1 | contig 23842 bp, 23 predicted proteins | sample ArcticOcean_MG_C_8_FD_187440 | JGI IMG/M metagenome (GOLD analysis project Ga0209403, IMG submission 187440) | Marine microbial communities from western Arctic Ocean - ArcticOcean_MG_CB11_86 (SPAdes) (version 2) | ecosystem: Environmental > Aquatic > Marine > Oceanic | place: Arctic Ocean... | reverse complement strand
CGCTTTGAGCAGGTGGACAAGCGTTTTGCCGAACAGCGTGAGGACTTCAACACGCGCTTTGAGCAGATGCAAAACTCAATGAACACGCGCTTTGAGCAGATGCAAAATTCAATGAACACGCACTTTGCGGAACTGATGCAGTTTTTGCAGATCATCACGGGGATTTTCACGGTGATCATGGTCGCCGCCATTGGGTTTGCGTTTTGGGATCGCCGCACGGTCCTTGCCAAATCTAAGGAAGTCGCGCTGGAGGCTTTGGCGAAAGATGAGGAAATCCGAAAAATTGCTCTGGTGGAGCAGGTGACCGACGAAGTCCTCCGCCGCATGGATGTCCGCAAAGCAACACCACTCCAAGCTCCCCCGTCACCTGCGACTGCTTGACAAGCCGACCACGAGGCATGACGTCTCCAGCCACTAAGCATCAAACGACAAAAAAACGAATGCAGACGAAGTACGTTTTCATCACAGGAGGCGTGGTCTCCGGCTTAGGCAAGGGCATTGCGGCGGCATCTGTCGGAGCCTTGCTGGAAGCCCGTGGATTACACGTGAGCCTCATGAAGCTCGACCCGTATATCAACTTGGATGCAGGCACGATGAACCCCTTCCAGCACGGAGAGGTGTTTGTCACCAAGGACGGCGCCGAAACCGACCTCGACCTTGGGCACTACGAGCGCTACACCAACGCGACGCTGACCCGCAAGCACAACTGCACGACTGGACAAATCTACGATTCCATCTTGCGCAAGGAGCGGGCGGGAGCCTACCTTGGGGAGACAGTGCAGGTGGTTCCGCACGTCATTGACGAGATCAAGTCCACCATCAAAGCAGCGGCGGATGATGCGGATGTTTGCATCGTCGAAATCGGCGGCACCGTGGGAGACATCGAATCACTCCCGTTCTTGGAGGCAATCCGGCAATTCCGACTGGAACATGGGCGTGAACACGCGCTCTTCGTCCATCTCACGCTCATCATCAAGACCACCGAGATGAAGACGAAGCCGACGCAGCACAGCGTGGGCAAGCTCCGGGAAATCGGCATTCAGCCCGAAATCCTCATCTGCCGCACCTCCGAGCCACTTCCTGACAAGTTGCGCCAGAAAATCTCGCTGTTCACGAATGTTGAAGTCAATGCGGTGTTTGACGGCTTGGACGTCCCCTTGGTTTACGAAGCCCCACTGATGTTCCAGCGGCAGGGGTTGGACGACCGGCTCGTCGAGTACCTACACATGTGGACCCGCCAGCCCAAGCTGCAACCGTGGGTGGATTTGGTGGAGAGCTACCACAATCCACAGGGGGAGGTGGACATCGCCTTTGTCGGAAAATACGTCAACCAGCGCGATTCCTACGAAAGTCTCAACGAAGCACTGGTCCACGGCGGCATTGCCAATCAGTTGCGCGTCAACCTGCACTACATTGACTCCGAGGAATTGGAGTCGGGGGACGTTGCGAAACGGTTGCAGGCGATGGATGGCGTTCTTGTCGCTCACGGATTTGGAGAACGCGGCACCGAAGGCAAGGTGGCCGCCATCGAGTTTGTTCGTGTGCAAAGCATTCCGTTCTTTGGCATTTGCCTCGGAATGCAAATGGCGATTGTCGAGTTTGCCCGCAACGTCGCCGGACTCAAGGAAGCCTCCTCCGGGGAATTCCGACCGAACCACGCGCAGAACGTCATTGATCTGATGCCCGAACAGCGGGGCAAACAGGAAACCGGAGGCACGATGCGGTTGGGGGCGTACAAGGCTGAGCTTGTCGTGCGCTCCAAGATCGCCCGCATTTACCAAACCACCCGCATTTCTGAGCGGCATCGGCATCGCTACGAGGTCATGAACGAGTTTGTCCCCAAGCTCGAAAAAGCCGGACTCGTCTTCTCCGGAAGGAACCCGGAGCGTGATCTCGTCGAGACCATTGAACTTCCGGAGCATCCGTGGTTCATTGGCTGTCAGTATCATCCGGAACTTCAGTCGAAACCGCTCAAGCCGCACCCGCTGTTTGCGGCGTTCATCGCTGCGGCGCACAAGCATCGCGCCAGTCGTCAGGGGCAGCTTTCCTCCACTGAGACACTGAAAACCGGACATGCCTGAGTTCCATAGGTCGCTGTTTGCTTTGTTCGTGCTGGTCACATTCGTAGCAGTCGCCGCTCCGGAAGTGCTGGCGCAGAAGCGTACCAGACTCGCGGTCGAGTCGTTTCAAATCACGACAAGTACCCTCCAGAATTTGCGACGCGAAGGCTTCCCCGAGTCCTTGCTGTCGGCATTGGGGATTCTGAAAGACCGGAGGTTCCTCGCAAAAAATGCCTTTGTCGTGGCGTTGGGGGCGTTGTCCACCACAGCACAAAATCCTGATGAAACAGAACTGATCTTGCACTACGCCGGAACCGAGCGACTGCGCATCGAGGCCGATGAGTTCAGCAGCGATCTCAATGCGGGAGAGGCGATGTTCCGGGGCAACGTGCACGGGTGGGTTGCACGAGAAAATCTGGAGTTCACCACGCTTAAACTGCGGATCAATCGTCAGCAGGAACCACTGAGAGAACGGTTGACGGGAGAAGGCGTCGTTTGGTTCCGGCAGTGGAACCGCGAGTTGAATGCCGACTACATGGTCTTTGAGCGCGGTTGGCAGGGCAAACGGCGTGATTCAGAATTCCTGAATGAGCAGACCCTTCAGTTGGAGGGCAATGTGCGGGTGACAGTTCCGCAAGGTTCGCTGCGGGCCCACAAGTTTTTTGCCGATTTTTTGCATCACCGCACTGAACTTGAGGGCTTGCCCACTCCAGAGGGACGGCTCCGGGTTGAGGCAAATCTGGACTTGGTCGCCCTGCCGGAGGCCGATGAAGCCGCCGAGTTGCGGCTGGCAGGAGACCCCAACGCCCAACGAATCATCGTGCAAGCCTACCGGGCCGTGCTGGACGCGGACAAGGGTGAGGCCGTTTTCGAGGGGCAGGTTGAAATGGAGCGTACTCCGGAGGAAATGTTTGTGCGGGCGGAGCGTATTTCTTTGCATGCGGACAAGGCGCAGCGGCTCCAGCTCGCTCGCGCCGAGCAGGACGTCTGCCTTCAGCAACCCGGACGTGTGGCTCGTGCCAAACGGGCGAGCTTTGACGAACTGACGAAAATGATTGTGCTGGAAGGCGACGCAGAGGTGCTTTCCGGACAGTACTATCTCCGGGGAAACCTCATCAACCTCTTTCTGGATGTCAACCGGGGGTTTGCGCAGGGAGATGAAACCGCTCCCATCGAAGTCACCATCCTGATGAACGAGAGTGACGCACCCACTTCTTTTTCGTGCCGATGAAGATCAATCCTGCTGCCAAAGCTGCTGTTGGAGCCAAGGGGGGCAAAGAGGAAGAGCAGCATCCACGCCCCAAGCTCGCCCTTGATGCGGCGTTCAAGAAGCAACGCTCCGGACTGGAAATCTATGTGGAACGTCCCGGGGATGGCCGCAAGATCGAAAAGGGCAGCAAAGTCACCGTCCATTACGAAGGTTGGCTCGCCGATTCGTTTGCACCGTTTGACAGCAGCCGCGCCAAGCGCAAACCCTACACCCTTGAACAGGGTGCGGGCAAGGTGATCGCAGGTTGGGAGGAGGCCCTTGCTGGAGTCCGGCAGGGCACTAAGCTCCAAATCCGGATTCCTGCCAAACTCGCCTACGGCCAGCAAGGGGTGCCACAAATGGATATTCCTCCGAGTGCCAATTTGATCTTCAAGATCGAAATCCTCAAGGTAGAGCCACCACAGGACACCCCCAAAAATGGCCGCACCCGCGTGATCGCCTAAGCCTTCCAGCCACGACAAGATGACCGCCGCCATTTGCATCGTTGACGATGAACCCACAATCCGGGAAACCTTGGGGGACATCCTCATGGATGAAGGTTACCCGGTGATCACCTGTGCCAACGCAACCTCGCTCTTTCAGGAACTGGAACGGCAAACCCCTGCGCTCATCTTTCTCGACATTTGGCTGCCGGGCATGGACGGCATGGCCATCCTCAGCCAACTGCGTGAATCACATTCGCAGGTCCCAGTGGTGATGATGAGCGGACATGCCGGCATCGAAGCCGCCGTCAACGCGATCAAGTTGGGGGCCGTAGATTTTTTGGAGAAACCCCTGCAACTGGAGGTGGTGCTGAACCGGGTTTCGCAATTGTTGACCAAACCCTCCGGAAATCGCAAGGAACTGGCCTCGGACACGCTCTTAGAAGCAGCTTCGTATCAGGACGATGTGCAGTCCGGAGCGGTTTCACTGGAAGCCGCAGGGCGGAACCAGCGCACCGTTGCTGACAATGTGGTTCTCAACGGCAAGGGTCTGCTCACGGGGCGCAACACCGGCATCATCCTCAGCCCAGCTGAGCCGGATTCCGGGATTCAGTTTCAAACACTGGATGGCACCACCATTCCCGGACACATCACCGCGCTGGAAAATTTTTCACAATCAGTCGCGACGCACACCTTCACCGCTAATTCCACCGTCCTTGCCCAGCAAAACCGCAAGGTCCGGACGGTCGAACACCTGATGGCTGCGCTCTTCATGGCTGGACTCGACAACGTGCTCGTCAAGGCGGATGAGGAAATCCCCAACATCGACGGCTCCGCCCTCGACTTTGCCAAGGTGATTGCTGAAGCCGGAACCGTGGAGCAGGATGCCAAAGCCCGCACCCTTGTCATTCACGAGAAAATTCTGGTGGGTATTGAATCTTCGCAGGAAAAACACCTTTACGCGGAACCTGCGGAGGGCTTTGAAATTCAGATGCGCGTGGACTACCCCGCTCCCATCCACGAACAGGTGCTGACCTTCAACCCGGAGCGTGACTCGTTCTACAAAGACATCGCCCCGGCGCGGTCGTTCAACACCTTCGAAAACATCGACATGGCCCAGAAGCAAGGAACGGTGGGCAGTGGCTACCTCAACTCGCACATCATTCTGCACGACAACAAGGTGATCAACACAGAATTGCGGTTTCCAGATGAATTCGTGCGCCACAAAATCCTCGACTTGTTGGGCGACCTCTTCCTCATCGGACACTCCGTGCGGGGCCGTGTTGTTGCCAACATGACCTCCCACGGCTATAATCAGGCACTGGTGCAAAAGCTGCATCAATCACTTGCCAGCACACAATCCTGAATTCCCATGCGCCATCAAGCCCGCGTTCACGCCATCCAAGCTCTCTACCAATCGGAACTGATTGAGTCGAAGGCTTCAGGTCCGGTGGAGCGCTTCCTAGAACACTCCGAGCTTCCTGAAAAGATGCAGGATTTCACCCGCGAGTTGGCAGTGGGCACATTGCATAACCGCAAGTACATTGACCGTCGCATCCGCCGCAGCCTCGACAACTGGCGGCTTAATCGGCTTTCCGTCGTCATCCGCAATATCCTGCGCCTTGGTGTGTATGAGATGTGCTTTGGTCCTGAAATCTCGCACCGGATTGTCATTAACGAGTCTGTTGAGTTGTGCAAGGATTTCGTAGATGACGACTCGCACGGTTTGGTGAATCGTGTGCTTCAGAAGGTTTGGGATCAGCATCAGGAGTACATTGCCGGGAAAACCAAAGAGGAAAAGAACGTACCTGCCGAACCCACCGCAACCGTTTCCAAATCCCCCAGCGAGCAAGCACCCTCAACATCTGCCCCAGACAAAGATTCCGAAGCCAGCGCTTTGTGATGCTTTGCCTCTCCGGGGTGATTTCATATGGAAAGCAGTGAGTGGCTACGTCCGGAATGGGTGTTGGTGTTGATGCTGGCACTGGACGAAGTTTTTGGGGATCCGGAGTACCGCTGGCATCCAGTGCGGGTACTCGGAAATTTTATAGCGAAAACGGAAGCGTTGCTCCGAAATTTTGGCTGGAATGGGCAAGGTGGTGGTATTCTCTTGTTGACCGTGATAATCGGCGTGACCGTGGGGACATCAACGCTGCTGCTGGCACTGGGATCACTTGTAGGTGAATTGCTAGAACTGGCGGTGCTGCTCTTGCTCGGCTGGAGTTTGCTGGCGCTGAAGGATTTGCTGGTCCACGCCAAGCGCGTGGGAACTGCGCTGGAGCAAGCCGATCTTCCGGAGGCCAAGCGGCAGGTGAGTCGGTTGGTCAGCCGCGATACGGAACACATGAATCTGCACGCCTGCGGACGCGCTGCCGTGGAGAGCGTGAGCGAGAATCTCAATGATGGTGTGATCGCGCCGTTGTTCTGGTTTGCAGTCGCCGGAATTCCGGGCATGGTAGCCTTCAAGGCAGTAAGTACGCTGGATTCGATGGTGGGCTACCGCAATGAACGCTACCGCCACTTCGGTTGGGCCAGTGCCCGCTTGGATGATTGGCTCTGCTGGATTCCGGCACGGCTGTCGTTTTTGCTGATTGTCGCTTCAGTAGTAATGTCGGGAGGCTCCGGAAGAGCGGCGTGGCGCGTGGGTTTGCGAGATCGTCACAAACTCCCCAGTCCGAATGCCGGTTGGGCTGAAGCCACGGTGGCGGGGGCGTTGGGCCTTCGGCTTTGTGGGCCAATCTGGCGCAAAGGAAAACTGGCGAGCGATTTCTGGCTGGGTGCTCCAGACGCACGAGCTGAGGTGGCAAACGCCGACCTCCAGCGTATGAACCGCCTGGCGCGCATGGCAACGTGGCTGTTTTCCGGAGGTTTGGTGATCGTGTTTTCGCTAGGCTGGGTTCCCGTGGGGTGGCCGTCGTGAAGGTGTTGATCACAGGGGGCGTCAAAAGCGGCAAGTCGAGTTTCGCCGAGCAACGTACCCTAGAACTCGCAGGTGGTGAAACACCGATTTATCTGGCGACAACCGAGCTTCTGGACAATGGAATGCGTGAACGCATTGCCGTCCATCGTCAAAGACGAGGTGAACAATTCCGGACTATCGAGGAGCCGCTGCATTTGACCAATGCCCTGAAAATCCCCCCCATCCCCCCTTTGCCAAAGGGGGGAGACCTTCGGGAATCGCATTCTCCGGTACTTGTCGAATGCCTGACGATGTGGCTCAACAACTGGCTGCATCATCAGCTTCCGGAAGCCGCAGCCTTCTCCGAAATCGAGCGCATACTGGCCATGCCCAATGACATGGTGCTGGTGCTGAACGAGGTAGGGCAGGGCATCCTTCCGGAGAATCAGTTGGCCCGTCGCTTTGCCGATCTCTCCGGACGAGCCGGGCAGCAACTCGGTGAGACTTGCGACGAGGTCTGGTGGTGTGTGGCCGGACAGCCGGTCCGAATCAAATAATTGAAAGGAGAAGCAATGAACGAATGGGGAATCATGGTCTGTGGTCACGGAAGTCGTGACGGACAGGCGGTGGAGGAATTTCAGGCGGTGGCACAGGGACTGCGCGAGCGCATGCCCGAACACGAGACGGAGTGGGGTTTTCTGGAGTTCGCCACGCCGATCATTCGCGATGGGCTGGACGCCTTGCGGACCAAGGGTTTCCGTAAAGTGTTGGCGGTGCCGGGAATGCTGTTCGCGGCAGGACATGCGAAAAACGACATCCCTTCCGTGCTCAACACCTACCAAGCCCAACATCCAGACATGGACATCTGCTACGGGCGTGAATTGGGGATTGACCTTAAATTGATCCGCGCCGCCGGAGAGCGGGTGAAGGCTGCGGTTACTGAAGCCGGAGACCACGTTTCCCGGCACGAGACGTTGCTGGTTGTGGTGGGACGAGGTGCCTCCGACCCGGACGCAAACTCGAATGTCGCCAAAGTGATGCGCTTGCTCTGGGAGGGTCTCGGCTTTGGCTGGGGCGAAACCGCGTATTCCGGCGTCACCTTTCCGCTGGTGGAACCCGCTCTGGAGCGGGCGGTGCGGCTGGGATTCAAGCGGATTATCGTTTTTCCGTATTTCCTCTTCACTGGAATTCTTGTGCAGCGCATCTACGACCACACCGATTTGGTGGCGGCACGACATCCGGAGATCGAGTTCGTCAAAGCTCCTTACCTCAATGACCATCCGCTGGTGTTGGATGCGTTTCGGGATCGCGTGCAGGAAATTCTGGAGGGACAGAACCTGATGAACTGCCAGATGTGCAAATACCGTGAACAGGTGCTGGGCTTTGAAGCCGAGGTCGGTTTGCCGCAAGAAAGCCATCATCACCATGTCGAAGGAATCGGATCAGAAGATTCTGGGCATCAGCATTCGCACGACCACGGTCACAATCACTCGCACGAGCACGGTCATCATCCGTACCCCCACGCGGATCATCCGCTGGGTCCCGTGACGCTCAAGAAACTCGAAGGGCAGATTTGAGCTTTGCGTACCTGAAGGAGCCGGACGCGATTTACCGTGAATCCTTTGCAACGATCCGAAAAGAGGTTGATTTCTCCAGCTGTCCAGAGGGGGTGGCGGAGATGGCCGTGCGACTCATGCACTCATGCGGGATGACGGATTTGCTCAACGAACTCGCATGGCATCCGCAAGTGGTGGAATCCGGACGCGCTGCGCTGCAATGCGGGGCACCCGTGCTGTGCGATGTCCGGATGGTTGTGGAGGGTGTCATGCGGGAGCGGCTACCCGCGCAGAATGCGGTGTACTGCTGGATTAACGATCCCGAAGTGCGTGAGGAAGCGAAGTCTCGAAATTGCACACGGGCGCTGGTCGCCACGGAACGTTGGCTTCCGGAACTCGCAGGAGCCGTGGTGGTGATCGGCAATGCACCCACGGCGTTGTTTCATTTGCTTGAAGGCATCGCGGAAGGCTGGCCGGAACCGGCGGCGATCCTCGCGTTTCCAGTGGGATTCGTCGGGGCGGCAGAATCGAAAGTTGCGGTTGCGGAATTTGCCCGAGTTCCGTTCATCACCCTGCACGGACGGCGGGGGGGTAGCGCAATGGCGGCGGCGGCGGTCAATGCCTTGGCGATAATGGGAGCGCCAACATGAACACACCTTGGTTGACGGTGGTGGGCATCGGCGAGGATGGCTGGCCCGGATTGGGCGTAGCGGCGCGTTCGTGTCTGGAGCAGGCTCGCACGATTTACGGAGGACCGCGCCACTTGGCAATGCTACCGGATGCCGTTGCCGCCCAGCGCGAAACTTGGGCGCAGCGCATGGGAGACGATTTCCCAAAAATCCGGGAAGCGGGCGAGGGTACGGTGGTCCTCGCCACGGGGGATCCGCTCTGCTACGGCGTTGGCGCAAAGCTCTTGCGGGAAGGCTTCGGCTGTGAGGAAATTCGTTTTTTGCCTGCTCCGTCCGCCTACTCGCTGGCCTGCGCGAGATTGGGGTGGTCGTTGCCGGAGGTTGAAACGCTGACCGTTCATGGGCGACCGCTGGAGTCGTTGCACCCGCACATCCAACCTAGAGCCAAGCTGATGGTGTTGAGTTGGGATGGTCGCAGTCCCAAGGCGATTGCAGAATTGCTTGTCCAGCGCGGATTTGGGGCCAGCCGCCTCACCGTGCTGGAGAACATGGGTGGCGAACGCGAGCAGAAACTTGCAGGAACCGCTGCAAGCTGGAACCATCCGGAAGGTGCGGCCCTGAACGTGGTTGCCGTGGAGTGTATTGCAAACGAAAACGCCCAAGTGCTGCCGTGCATTCCGGGGCTTCCGGACGAAGCCTTCACCCACGACGGCCAACTCACCAAGCGCGAGGTTCGGGCACTCACGCTGGCGTGGTTGCAGCCAATTCCGGGGCAGTTGCTTTGGGATGTGGGAGCGGGCTGCGGCTCTGTGGCAATTGAGTGGATGCGCAGCGACTCCCGTTGTCGCGCCCTTGCCATTGAGCGCAAACCGGAGCGCAGCGCCCTGATTGAACAAAACGCGACCCAACTTGGTGTGCCCCGGTTGCAAATTGTCGCAGGAGAAGCACCGCAGTCACTTTCCGGTTTGGAGGCTCCGGATGCTGTGTTCCTCGGAGGCGGGCTGACAACGCCGAATCTGCTGGAAACTTGTTGGCAGCAATTGCAACCGGGAGGACGGATGGTGGCAAACGCAGTGACTTTGGAGGGGGAACAGGTGTTGCTGAAATGGCAGGCTGTGAACGGAGGTGCTTTGACTAGGATCGACATTGCTCATGCAGCACCCATCGGTGCATTTCAGGGCTGGCGTCCTCTGCGCCCCGTCACCCAACTCGCCGCAGTCAGATGAGATTCACCTCAAACTTTAAACCTCTGTGTCCTCTGTGGTGAATCAAACTTCAGGAGTGTTGTACGGCCTCGGAGTGGGACCGGGTGATCCGGAGTTGCTCACCCTCAAGGCGGTGCGTCTGCTTAACGAATGTGCGGTGGTGGCATATCCGGCTCCGGAGATAGGCACTGGCTTGGCTTGGGAAATCGCCAAGCCGCACCTGAGCGCCAACCCGGAGGTACTGCCCTTGCGCTTGCCGATTTCGGTAGACCCGTTTCCGGCGCAGCAGGCGTATGACGATGCCACAAAGAGCTTGGCGACTCGACTGGCCTCCGGGAAATCAGTGGCCGTGCTGTGCGAGGGCGACCCGCTTTTTTACGGTTCGTTCATGTATTTGCTCGAACGGCTCTCCGGAAGTTTCCGGATTGAGGTGGTGCCCGGAGTATCTTCGCTGATGGCCTGTGCCGCCGTGCTTGGGCGGCCTCTGGTTGCGCGTAACGAACCCCTCACCGTGCTGCCCGGCCCACTTTCAGAAGCGGAATTGGAGTCGCGTCTGCAAGCACCGGGCGTGTTTGTGCTAATGAAAGTGGGTCGGCATTTCACGAAACTGCGAGACTTGTTGAACCGTTGCGATTTGGCGGAACAAGCCCGTTATGTGGAACACGCGACCCGTCCGGATCAACGGGTGCTGCCCTTGGACGAGGTTGATCCGGAGACCGTTCCGTACTTTTCCATGATTTTGGTGCGCCGTGTCTAAACCTGCCGTTGTCTGCCTCACCGCCGGAGCAGTTCCTGTGGCCCAGCGCATCGTGGGCTTGCTGGACGGCACCCTGCACAGCAAGGCCGGTCGTGTGCCCGAAGCTGAAGTTCACTTCACCGAAACGATGGCACATCTTGCCGCGCTCTTCCGGGAGGGAACGCCGATCATCGGAGTGTGTGCAGCGGGCATTTTGATTCGGGCGGTGGCCCCGGAACTCAAGAACAAACGCACCGAGCCGCCAGTGCTGGCCATTGCGGAGGACGGTAGTTCCGTGGTGCCGTTGTTGGGCGGACACCATCGGGCCAATTTCTTGGCACAGCAAATCACGCAGGAATTGGGCGGTTCTGCTGCCGTGACAACTTCCGGTGATTTACGCTTTGGCATTGCGCTCGACGAGCCGCCGGACGGCCTCACCCTCGCCAATCCGGAAGACGCAAAATCTTTCATGGCGGAACTGCTGAATGGCGCGACCCTCACGATGGAGGGGCGGCATTCGTGGTTCGGGGAGAGCCAATTGCCGCGCCACCCGCACGGGAGCTTGCGCATTTCCGTGTCCGAGCGGCGTTGGTCGGGAAGCACGAGCCACCTCGTCTATCACCCCCGGACGTTGGCGATTGGGGTGGGGTGCGAGCGGGGTTGCGATCCTGATGAATTGTGGACGCTGGTGGACGAGACCCTGCATTGGTACCACCTTGCGCCAGAGAGCGTGGCCGGAGTGTTTTCGCTGGAGGTCAAGCGCGACGAGCAAGCGGTGTTGGCCCTCGGAATGCAATTGAATCGCCCGGTGCGGTTTTTTGATGCGGCGACCTTGGATGAGCAAAAAGCGCGGCTGCTGACCCCCTCCAAGGTGGTGTTTCGGGAGGTGGGTTGCCACGGAGTCGCAGAGGGCGCGGCGCTGGCGGTGGTCGGGCCGCTCGGAATGTTGTGGGTGCCCAAGGTGCGCTCGGCGCGGGCGACCTGTGCCATCGCGGTGGCTCCAGAACCGTTTGAGGCCGAAGCCTTTGGCGTGGGGCAGGGGCAGTTGTTCATCGTCGGGCTTGGCCCCGGTACCGCCGAGTGGCGCACTCCGGAAGCACGAAAGGCGCTGGAAGCCGCCAGCGACTGGGTGGGATACGGACTCTATCTCGACTTGGCGGCGGACGTGCGGCGTGACCAAAAGCAGCACCGCTTTGCCTTGGGTGAGGAAACCGAGCGGGTGCGCTACGCCCTGAATCTCGCCGCCGAGGGGCGCACCGTGGCGCTGATCTCATCCGGCGATCCCGGAATTTACGCGATGGCGACGCTGGCGTTTGAACTGCTGGAGCGGGAGGCGCAACCGGAGTGGGCGCCGGTGGCGGTGTCCGTGGTCCCCGGAATCTCCGCGATGCATGCCGCCGCCGCCCGCATCGGCGCACCCCTCGGCCACGACTTCTGCGCGATTTCGCTCTCGGATTTGCTGACTCCGACCTCGGTGATCAAGCAACGGCTGCATGCCGCCGCGCAGGGCGATTTCGTGATTGCGCTCTACAATCCGGTTTCCCGGAAACGGGTGGCCCTGCTTGTGACGGCACGGGACATCCTGCGGCACCACCGGCCTCCGGAAACCCCGGTCGTGCTGGCCCGCAACCTTGGTCGCCCGGACGAAACCCTGCGCGTCATCTCGCTGGAGGAACTGCGCCCGGAACTCATCGACATGCTCACCGTGGTGCTGATCGGCTCCAGCCAGACGCGGCACCTGCCCTCGCCCGACGGGGCCGGATGGGTTTATACGCCGAGGGGCTATGCCCGCAAATCTGCAAGCGGAAGCGGGGGCGATTCATCCCTCACGGCAGCCCCCAAAGCCCTGCCCGCACACAACGCAACACGCCGTAAGCATACTGCTCGTTCAGTGCCTCAAACACGGGTTTGAGGGCAGTTTGCGATTCTTCGGGAAGGGTGGTGAACTCTCTCCGGATACGCTCAAGTTCAAAGCTTTCCAATGGCAACACATCTTCCGGAGTGAGCTTCTCTTCAGCAATTGCTTGGGCGAGATGGCTGTAAACCGTCGTTTCCTGCAAGCCCCGCTCCTCTGCGATCTGTTCCGGGGCCAGCCCTTGCACACACAGATCAAACGTTTGTTGCACCGTTTCTGAAATTTCATCAACCTCCGCAAATTCCAGCGGGGCCGGAGGTTTCTGTTTTTCTGGAGCACCCGACATTTCCGGGGTCGTTGAACGGCCAACAAAAGGGCGCAGCAACTCAAGAAAACCCTCGCCATAGCGTTCGAGTTTGTTCTTGCCCACTCCGGGAATTTGGGCCAATTCCGCCAGAGTCCCCGGATGTTGCCGTAGCATTTCCACCAGCGTTTTGTCGTGAAAAATGGCGTAAGGCGGAACATTCTGCTCCTTTGCCAGAACCATCCGGAGTTCCCGTAAATCGTTCCACAACACTTTCATCGCCGGGTCTTCAAAAACGACGGGTGCGCCCGGACGTTTGGGTTTGCGGGATTTTCGCGGCGGTTCCGGATCATGCCGGAGTGCGACCGTGCGCTTCCCCCGCATGACCTCCCAGCTGTTTGTGTTCAAACCGAAACTGCCGTATTCCGGATCAACCTCAAAAAGCCCCGCCGCCATCAATTGACGAAACACGGAATGCCACTGCTTTTCCGGAAGCTCAGCGCCGACCCCAAAAGTTTTGATGTGGTCGTGGCCAAATTGCTGCACCTTTGGAGTTGGAGTGCCCCGCAGCACATCAACCAAGTACCCTCCTCCAAAGCGTTCGCCAGTGCGAGCAATCACGGATAGCGCTTTTTGCGCGGCAATCGTGCCGTCCCAGCTTGTGACGGGCTGCAAGCAGGTGTCGCAATTGCCGCACTGCGCTTCAGGCAATTCGCCAAAATAACGCAGCAGCACTTGTCGGCGGCAGTTCACGCTTTCGCAATAACCGAGCAGGGCTTCCAGTTTTTGCTGTTCCAAGCGTTTATGCGCTGCATCGGCTTCGGATTGGCTGAGCAGCCTGCGCAAACTGACCACATCGGCAAGGCTGTAGATCATCCACGCCGTTGCGGGCAAGCCGTCACGCCCGGCGCGTCCCGTTTCCTGATAGTAGGCTTCGATGCTTTTAGGCGGGTCAAGGTGAGCGACAAAACGCACATTTGGTTTGTCAATCCCCATTCCAAACGCCACCGTGGCGACAATCACAATGCTTTCTTCTCGCACAAACCGTGCTTGGTTTTGGCGCCGGACAGCAGCATCCAGCCCCGCGTGGTAGGGGAGCGCGGGAACGCCTTTGCCGACCAGCCATGCCGCTGTGTCTTCCACCCGTTTGCGGCTCAAACAATAAACAATTCCAGCATCTTCCGGATGTTCTTCGCGGATGAAATTCAGGAGTTGGGGGCGAGGGTTGTGCTTGAGCGCGACTCGATACTGAATGTTCGGGCGGTCAAATCCGGAAGCAAATACGGGTGAGTCCGTCAGTTGCAAATGCTCCCGAATGTCTTCCCGCGTGACAGCATCCGCCGTCGCCGTGAGTGCTAGGCAAGGCACTCCCGGATAGCGTTTTCGCAAGGCGACAAGCTGACGGTAATCCGGGCGAAAATCGTGGCCCCATTGTGAGACACAATGGGCTTCATCAATGGCAAAAAGCGCAATCTGGAGTTGCCCCAGCAACTGCCAAAACCGCTGGGTTTTGAGACGTTCCGGAGCGACATAGAGCAAATCCAATCGCCCTGCTCGCAGTTGCCCCTCGACATCCACCATTTCCTGCGGACTGAGCGTGGAGTTGAGAAATTCGGCTTGGACTCCGGCTTGTTGCAAGGCGCTGACTTGATCTTGCATCAGCGCAATCAACGGCGAAACCACCACGCCCACGCCTGCTCGCAGAATGGCCGGAATCTGGTAGCACAACGATTTCCCGCTTCCGGTGGGCATCAAAATCAATCCGGACTCGCCTTGGCTGACGTGTGCAATGATCTCTTGCTGGAGACCACGAAACGACTCATAACCAAACACCGATTCCAGAATGCTTTGAGGGCTTTGCAAGGGAGGATTTTCCTAACACAGTTGTGGAGCAGGTCTTGGCAATCATGGCAGCCTCGGCCTGAAGGATGGACTTCCCGGAGCATAGGAGAGGTGCCCCGGTGGCTGCAAGCCAATTGAGTGCCCACCGCGAGAATTCGCTTCCCCCCTGAAACTTGCACCCTAGGCTCAGCCTCCGAAACTGCTTGAATTCCTACCGGAATCGTGTCATTTTTTTGGTACCTTCTGCCCCGTGGACTTTACTAGGGAAACGTCTGCGGCTGTCGGCGTTCCGCTCACCCTTGGGCTTTTGAGACGACTCATCCGGCTGTCTGGCATCCCCCTCAAAAAACTTGTGCGAAGCTAAGACCTCACATGCCTACGATTTTCAGAAGGGGCTATATCGCTTCTTTTACTATGCAGGAGATCGACATGAACCGTATCATGTGCATGTGGAACGAGATGACAAAATCGCCAAATTCTGGATGGTCCCCATGCGGTTGCAAAGCAGTGGTGGATTCAACCGGGAAGAAATCAACCGTATTCAGAAAATCGTGATCTCACATCAAACCCAAATCATGGAATGCTGGAATGAGTACTTTATTGGCTGAACTTCAAGTGCCCAATGCTCAGCAAATTTCTGTGACTTCAGACACTTTGAGAATGGACTTGAGTGACGGACACAGTGTTTCGGTGCCCCTGGCGTGGTTCCCACGGCTGCTTCATGCGACCCCGGAAGAGCGCAAGAATTGGCGTTTGCTCGGAGGTGCTCAAGGAGTGCATTGGGAAGAACTGGACGATGACATCAGTGTGGAAGGGATGCTGGTCGGAAGATCATCTGGGGAGGCTAGGTCTTCATTCAGGCGTTGGCTGGAAAAGCGTACATCCTCAGCAACCTGAAAAAATCAGAAATTCCATGATCGTTCATTTCATCGGGGCCGGGCCGGGAGCGCCGGACCTGATCACGATTCGCGGACGCGACCTGATCGCCAAGTGCCCCGTCTGCCTTTATGCCGGATCGCTGGTTCCGCAGGAAATTTTAGCGTATGCCCCGGAAAACGCGCACATCCGGGACACCGCCCCCATGCACCTTGACGAGATCATCGCTGAAATGGAAAACGCCCACGCCGAGGGCAAGGACGTGGCGCGGGTGCATTCGGGCGATCCCTCGATTTACGGGGCGATTGCGGAACAGATGCGGCGTTTGGACGCACTCGGCATTGCCTATGACGTGACTCCCGGAGTCCCGGCCTTTGCAGCGGCGGCGGCGGTTCTCAAACAGGAGCTGACACTTCCGGAGGTCAGCCAGACGGTGATCGCCACGCGCACCACCATGCACGCCTCGGCGATGCCGGAAGGTGAGGATTTGGACACCCTCGGACGCAGCGGCGCGACCTTGGCGATTCACCTCTCGATCCGTAACCTCAAGCATGTGCAGGACACGCTGATTCCCCACTACGGCGAGGACTGCCCCGTGGTGATCGCCTACCGCGTCGGTTGGCCGGACGAGCAGTTTCTGCGCGGAACCTTGGCCGACATCCGGAAAAAAGTGCGAAAGTCGAAAATCAGCCGTACCGCTTTGATCCTTGTTGGACGAGTCTTCGCCTCACATGATTTCCGCGACAGCGCCCTCTACGACGCGGAGCATGTGCATGTGTTGCGTCCGAAGAAAAATCACACAGAGAGGCAAAAAAACACTCGACTTCATAAATAATGGATAAGGCGATAGCATCAAATCTGAGAGATCAAGCCCAGCGGGCTCAAATCCGACAAGAGCATGGAACAGAGACTCCGGCAAAAGAAACAACCCTCACGAATGGTTCCGGTGTTGGACTACGCCTGAAACGAAGTGATCCACGCAAGGGCCGCATCTACTTCCGAAATCGTTTTGGAGAGGGGAAGTTCCGGGCGTTCGGTCATCAGCACGGGCAGGTCAAGCTGGCGGGCCGCATGGAGTTTTGGGGCCGTTGCAGAACCGCCACTGTTTTTCGTGACGAGCAGGGAGATGTTGTGATCCCGGAGGAGTTGGAGTTCGGCTTCCACGGAAAACGGCCCGCGCGCCTGCACGAAGCGGGCGTGCGGCCACGGCTCTGCAAGCTGGGGCGGGGTGATGGTGCGGATCACAAAGCGGGAGCTGAGGCAGTCTCGGAAGGCGTCAAGCTCGCGGATGCCGGTCGTGAGGAACACGGTGTGCGGATGCTCCCGGAGCCATGCGGTAGCAGTGGCAAGATTGGGGACGGAAATCCAGCGGTCCTTCGGTTCTGGAGTCCAAGACGGACGTTCCAGCCGCAGCAACGGGACGTTCGCTTTCCGGGAAGCGTCGCTGGCGTTCCGGGAGATTTGCTCGGCAAAGGGATGGGTCGCGTCCACAAGCAGCGTGATATTTTCCTGCTGAAGAAAACCGACAAGGCCATCAGACCCTCCAAAACCGCCAAGCCGAAGTTCTCCTGCGGGTCGGCGCGGGTTGGAGGTGGCTCCTGAAAGCGACGTCAGAACCCGAAAATGTTGAAATCGTGCAGCGCCCACCAACTGCTTGGCCAGTCCATAGGCTTCGCTGGTGCCGCCGAGAATAAGGATTGTGTCGGAGGTCATGGCGGTTCCGAAAACGAAGCATTGCCGACGATCTTTCCTTGACGATCAACCACCAGCACTTCCAGCGAAACGGGTGCATTGCGAAGAACTCTCCGAGCCTCGGCTTGTGCGTGGGAGGCGAGGGTATCGGCGAGCGGGAATCCGGACGCTTGGGCGAGGCCCAGCACCTCGTTGGCGGTGTTTGCGTGTCGGGTGGCGGTGGCCAAGGCTTCGGGAGCGCCAAGCCGGAGCAGTTGCTCCGCAAGCCAAGTAAAGTCAACTTGGCTGCGCCCGGAGTGCAAATCGAGGTGCCCTTGCGCGAGTTTGGTGAGTTTGCCGAAGCCGCCGCCGATTGTGAGTTTCGGGAGGGGATGTTTCCGGAGGTACTTGAGCAAGCCGCCGACGAAATCGCCCATGTCGAGCATCGCTTCATCCGGGAGTCCGTAGCGGGTCTGTACGGTTTTTTCACTGGTGGAACCGGTGCATCCGGCCACATGCGAGAGGCCCGTGGCGCGGGCGACGTCGATGCCGCGCTGGATCGAGTGAATCCACGCCGAGCAGGAGTACGGGATGACGATTCCGGTGGTGCCGAGGATGGAGAGTCCGCCCACGATGCCGAGGCGCGGGTTCCAGGTGTGCTTTGCCAGTTCCTCGCCGTTGGGGACGGACAGCGTGATGACGACATCTCCAGAGCCGCCGTGGGCTGCGGCGACCTCGCGGATGACCTCGTGCATCAGACTTCGCGGCACCGGGTTGATCGCCGGTTCTCCGGGAGAAATCGGCAGTCCGGGCTTGGTGACGGTGCCGACGCCGTTTCCCGCTTTGAACACAACTCCGGAGCCGGAAGGGCCGTGTTGGACGGTGGCCATGATGGTTGCGCCGTGGGTGACATCCGGATCGTCACCCGCGTCCTTGACGATTGCGGCAGTGGCCCAGCCGTCGCCCAATTCCTCGCGAGCCAAGGCGAAGGCCGGGGTTTGGCCTTTGGGCAGAATGATGCTGACCGGATCAGGAAACTCCCCCGTGAGCAACGCGGTGTAGGCGGCTTTGGTCGCAGCGGTGGCGCAGGCTCCGGTGGTCCAGCCGCGTCGCAAGGGACCGGAGGGTTTGCGGGCCATGTCAGTTTCGGATTTCAGGTTTTGTGATTTCAGGTTGAACTGATGGACCTTTGGGCAGTTTACCCCCTTGGGCGGTTCTGAAGGTTTGAACGGGACACGAACAACGAGCCACGACCATCGTTTCCGGAACAGGTATTTTGCAGAATTCTCAGGACAAACGCAACGACTTGGCATCGTTGCCGTTTGCGCTCCCCGACTTGGAACCGGGTTGGGTGTGGCTTGCAGGGGCAGGTCCGGGAGATCCCGGATTGCTCACGCTGCACACATGGCAGGGTTTGCAGCAGGCGGAGGTGGTGGTGTATGACGCGCTGGTCGATAAACGTATTTTGAAATTGGCGTCTCCGGAATGCAAGCTGGAATATGCAGGTAAACGGGGTGGTAAACCGTCACCCAAGCAAGCAGAGATCACTGAGCGTGTGATCCATTTGGCGCGTCAGCACAAGCGAGTGTTGCGGCTCAAGGGCGGCGACCCGTTTGTGTTCGGACGTGGCGGCGAGGAAGCACGGCAGCTTGTGGAGGCGGGAGTTCCGTTCCGCATCATTCCGGGCATCACAGCCGGCATTGGCGGACTCGCCTATGCCGGGATTCCGGTCACGCACCGCGACACCAACTCCGCCGTCACCTTTCTCACGGGGCACGGCGTTAGCGGACAGGTTCCGGAGCAGCACAACTGGGAGAGCATTGCCAAGGGATCGCCCGTGATCGTGATGTACATGGCGATGAAGCACCTCGCCCTCATCGTGGAACGGCTGATCGGCGCGGGGCGTTCCCCGAACGAGCCGATGGCCGTGATCGTGAGTGCCTGCACGTCCCGGCAGCGGGTGCTGGAAACCACGCTGGCCCGTTGCGCCGACGATGTGCAAACTGCCGGACTCGAACCGCCTGCGGTGGTCGTCATCGGGGAGGTGGTGCGGTTCCGAAAACAACTGGACTGGCTTGGGAAATTGGGCAGCCCAAACGTTAAACAAGCAAACTGACAAAGACAAATGTACACGCCCGCTCATTTCCGCATGGACGATTCCGGACAAATCCTGGAGTTTGTGCAGGCTCATCCCTTTGGATTACTGCTCACCAATGGGCCGGAGGTTCCGGAAGTCACGCATTTGCCGTTATTGTTGCAAGCAGACGATTCCGGCGACGACCACATCCTTGGACATGTCGCGAAGGCGAACCCGCACGCAAAGGCATTGGTGGACGGGCAAGCGGCGCGGGTAGTCTTTTCCGGAGCGCACGGTTACATCTCACCGCGCTGGTATGCTGCGGATGGCAATGTTCCCACTTGGAACTACCGCTCGGTTCATGCCACGGGAGCGCTCCGCAGGATCGCAGACGAGGGCGAGTTGATGCAACTCGTGGATACTTTGGCCGCAGAACACGAGGCAGTTGCCGCTTCTCCGTGGCAAGCCGATTGGTCTGATGCAAAAATCAGCAACATGCTCAATGCCATTGTGGGTTTTGAATTGAAAGTTACACATTGGGAGGGCAAGGCCAAGCTCGGCCAGAACCGTTCTGCTGAGGATCAGGCGTCCCTCCGAAAAAATTTGATGGAATCTGAAGATTCCGCACATCAGGAGCTTGCCGGATTGATGAGCAAGTTTGGCCTAGGAAACCAAGCCAAAACCTGACAAATCCACAGCCACAGACCACGCGGAATCACAAAGGAGCTATCCGTGAAATCCGTGGCGTAAAATCAGAAAATCGAAACCCCAATGGTTCGCATCACTAAAGTTTACACGCGCAGCGGCGACAAGGGCGACACCGGACTCGTCGGCGGCAAACGCATTCCCAAAGACCACCCTCGTATTGGGAGCTACGGAACCGTTGATGAGCTCAACAGCATCGTCGGTCTCTGCCGCAGCTTCTTGTCGCAAAAGGAGTCGTCCGTGCGGCGCGACAAGCTCGACCTCGTCTTAGAGGCCATCCAGCAAAAGCTCTTCGACATGGGGTCAGAACTGGCGACCCTTCCGGGCACTGAATACGAAGGGCAGATCACGCTGCAACCCGAAGATGCGGAGTGGCTGGAGGAAATCATTGACGCGATGAACGAAGACTTGGAACCGCTGCAGAGCTTCATCCTGCCGGGCGGGACTCCGCTCAACGCCTTCCTGCATCAAGCCCGCACGGTCTGCCGCCGCGCCGAACGTGACGTGATCCGCCTCAGTCGGGAGGAAGAGGTGAACCCGGAGGTCGTCAAGTACCTCAACCGCCTCTCCGATTTCCTTTTTGTCGCCGGACGCTGGGTCACGGCCACCCTTGACGAGCAGGAAACGCTGTGGGTCCCGGGCAAGCAGAAGCCGGAGTGGGAGTGGTGAGTTCACAAAAAAAGGACATGGCGTTTTCGTTACGCCCCCTGCAACCGGAAGACGCTGAGGCGGTCCTCCTGGTTTACGGGAAGGGCATCGCCAAAGGGCACGCCACCTTTGAGGCCAAAGTGCCAAGAGTCGGAGCCTGATGCACCGAGTCGCAACACAATCCGGAGACCTTGATCTCGAACGCAAGCTGGAGGCCGTCCGGCAAACGCCTGCGGAGATTCTCTTTGTGAGTACGGCGGACACGGAGCTTTCCGCGTTGGCCCGCGTCTGGGGGCCGAAGTTTGGTGGGCGGCTGCGGCTGATGTCGGCAGGGGCGTTGCAGCATCCGGCAGCGGCGGAGCATTATGCGGATCATGTGCTGATGCACTCGAAGCTGGCGATCTTCCGGCTGCACGGCGGACGGGGCTACTTTCCTCACTTGCTCGATGAAATCCAGCACATCAAGTCCCACGGAGCGCAAGTCCGGGTGCTGGTGCTGCCCGGAACCGACCAGTGGGATGCAGAACTGTTGTCCTACAGCGACTACGCCGAACCGCTCGCGCTACGGTTGTTTGACTACTTCCGGGAGGGCGGGTTGGCCAATTACGAACTTGCTGCCCAAGCGGTCGAACGATTGCTCGACAATCAGTCCGACGGTTTTCCGGAACCTGTCAGGGTGCCCACCTTCGGATGGTACGAACCGTGGAAGCAGACGACCGCCTGAAGTGCGGGTTACTTCGATTTGTGGAGTTTCCGCCAGCCGAACTTGTGGAAATCCACCCGCCCCTGCGCATCAAACACCACGCCTTCCGCTTCCAGCAATTCCCGTTGCGCCCAGCTTCCATGTCCGCTGTTGCGGGGGCTGACCTTGCCCTGATGGTTGATGACCCGCTGCCACGGCACATCCGCTTCCCACGGCAATGCCGCCAGCGCGTAGCCTACCATACGGGCGGTGCAGCCTTCAAGTTCCCTCGCAATGCGCCCATAGGACGTGACTTTTCCACGGGGAATCTTGCGAACCAGCGCGTGGACACGCTCATACACGGACGGGTTTTGAGTTAACATTCAAGTGCGTAAAAAGCGAATCGCCTCGATGTGTTCCGGAGAAAGTCCGCAACAGCCCCCGATGATTTGCACTCCGGAAGTCACCCAAGTCCGGGCGTAGTCCAAGAAATCTTCGGGGGTTAGGATGTTCTCGAACTGCCAGTTGGGCATCTTGAAATATCCGGAATCCGGATAGGCCATCAGTGGGCAGGCGAAGCGTTTGCGCAAAAGCTCAAGTCCGGGAGCAATCAGGGTCGCGTTCGTGTGCATCAGACCGACAGCATCCACAGCTTTCGGGTCCACCGCTGCGATTGAATCTTCAAAAGGAAGGTGAACCTGCGAGTAAGAGGTGAGCTTTCCGGAGTCTTCATCACGTCGGGCTGAGAACCCAGCCCAGAGCGGGAGACCCGTTGCTTTTGCGGCAGCAACCGCAAGAGGGGTACGCTGCGTGTGGCTCATCATTTCAAGGAGGATGAAGTCGCACCCGCCCGCTTTATGAATCTCTGCCAACTCGTGGAAAGCATCGGTAAGCACGGAAGCATCCTCGTTCTGCGCGAAGTAACGGTCGGTTCCAGGGCGGACCGGGACCATGTGCGAAAGTGATCCTGCCACCACGATTGCTGAGTTCCCGGAACGTTCGCGGGCGTTGAGCGCAGCTTCCACAGCGGCTTGGTTGAGTTCGGCCACGCGCTCGCCCAAACCTGCGGGTTCCAGCATCAACCGAGAAGAGGCGAAGGTGTTAGCGGTGATGATTTCCGCTCCGGCAGCAATGTAGTCGAGATGCACCTGCTCCAAAGTGGCCCGATGCTCGACCGAGGTCGGCCCGCACCATGCGTCCGGGTTCATCGGCACCCCGCGCCGCTCCAGTTCAGTCCCCGTTCCGCCGTCGAGTACAATTCGTTCTCCAGCGTCAAGACGCTGCTTCAGTTGGGTGTAAGGCATTTTCGTTGTTTGGTGGAGTTGAAATTCAGCAAGAACTCGCTGCCCAGAAGTCACCTGCTTGCAAATCCGGAGAGGAAGCTAACAAGGTTCGGCCCCAGTGCATCGCAGAGATAACCGCCTTCCTGTACCAACACGGTGGGGAGCTTGAGTTGGGCAATCGCTTGGGCGATGCGGGCAAAGCCTTGCGTGGTGATGCCAAGTCCGGCAAGAGGATCGCCCTCGAAAGCATCCAGCCCCAAAGCGACCACCAGTGCACCCGGACGAAACGCCCGCACCCGCTCCAAGCCACGCTCCAATTCCACCAGAAATTCGTCATCGGCAGTGTGGCGAGGCAAGGGCAGGTTGAAGTTGCAGCCGAATCCTTCACCTGCGCCGCGTTCGTGGGCATACCCCCAGAAGAACGGATAAAAGCGTTGCGGATCGGCGTGCAGCGAAACCGTGAGAACATCACGGCGGCGATAGAAAATCCCTTGGGTGCCGTTGCCGTGATGCACGTCCACATCAAGAATCGCCACGCGCTCATGCTGCGAACGCAGTTCCTGTGCAGCAAGCGCGGAATTGTTGAGGTAGCAGAAGCCTCCGGCCATGTCTGCAAAAGCGTGGTGCCCCGGAGGTCGACAAAGTGCATAGACCGCAGTCGCTCCGTTCAAGGCTCGTTGGGCTGCGTCAATCACCGTCTTGGCTCCAGCCTGTGCCGCTTCCCATGTTCCCGCACCAATTGGGCATGCGGTGTCCGCCATGTGCCAGCCTGCGTGACCTGCGGCTGAATCCGGATAGCCGTTGGCAACCCAACGGTTGGGATGCACGTTCGGAATCACCTCCTCGGAGCCGCCCGTGTGCTGCCAGCGTTCGTGAATGGTTTCCAGAAACTGAAGGTAGTCCGGCGTGTGAATGGCTTGGATGGCCGCCGAATCGTGAGCTTCCGGCGCGATGATGTTGTGCCCCGCCCCATGCAGAGCCTTCAGAAAAACCTCAGCACGTTGCGGGGATTCCGGGCTGGGTTTGACGATGCCGTTTTGCAGGAAGAATTTTGGATCGTGTTTTTGTTGAGTGGAATCGTAAATCGCGTCCATAGCGTTGCTTGAGTCGTGGTTGGGAAAT
>Ga0209403_10002178_pt1 | contig 23871 bp, 19 predicted proteins | sample ArcticOcean_MG_C_8_FD_187440 | JGI IMG/M metagenome (GOLD analysis project Ga0209403, IMG submission 187440) | Marine microbial communities from western Arctic Ocean - ArcticOcean_MG_CB11_86 (SPAdes) (version 2) | ecosystem: Environmental > Aquatic > Marine > Oceanic | place: Arctic Ocean... | reverse complement strand
GGCTCAAAAAGAATTGGTAACCTGGCGCCGGGGTTATCGGACCGATAGTTGGGCCATACCTCGACCGTCTCGGGCTCGTTCACATAGGTGTCGTCAAGTCGCTGCCAATCAAGTACCGAGGCATCGTAGCCAATCGGGGAGCCCTGAGGAGGGAGCATGCGCTCAACCCAGTCGTCGATGTTTTCAGGGGTGATCTCCAGGGTCGTGTACTGATAGTCCACGGTCTTGCCTATCAAGGCATCCGAGCTGACTGCCTCAGCAATCGCGCCCCCGCGATCATCCAGTTCCTGGAGCAAGACATCCCCATGGCCAGACCCGGCCCCGGTCTGCAGGGTGTTGTGCACCCTCCACACCATCCACATTCCTGCCAGGTAGTGATGGCCCACGTGGCAGTGGATCAGGAAGTCGCCGACACTCTCCTGACAACCACCGCTGCCGCACTCGCTCTCGAGGTCGTAGGACTCCGAGGGGCCCAGCGACTGGGAGTCCAGCCTTGTCGATACAGCTGGCTTTATCGACGGTGTCTTGTCGAGGCCCGTGTCGAACCCCGTGTCTTCGGTACCAGGCTGCCGTCTCCAGCGGATTGCGCCGCCATGCGTGTGATGCACATGGGAAACCTCCGAGCCCCCGTGAATAATCCTTGTCTTGACGGGGTCGCCCAAATACGAGCTGGCTATCGGTGTCGAAGGGTCGCCAAACGTGTAGGAGCTGTAACCCATGGACTTGTCCGCGAAATCGAATCGATCGTCCTGCAGCGCCAGCCGGTTCATGAAGGGCTCACTGCGATAGTTCAGTGCCCTACCGCCGGGCTTGTAGGCACCGGTATAGGGATCGACAAAAGTGACCAGCTCTCCGGTCTTGTCGCGGTGCCGGTACCTCTCGCTGCCGATCTCATGGTAATAAATTGCAAACTCACGAAAATCGCTACCGTCTGGATAACGAATCATGGCGGACCAACCACTAGCGAGCGAGGTTCCCTGAATCGGGTCTTCGTAGATTGAGCCGCTCCGCTCCACAACCATGCCGCCAAATAGCCCGTGCCCGGCCTGGAATCTATCGATCCCATGGCTGTGGAAGTAGCGCACCCCTTCCTGCTCATCATCCGCGATCATCCACTCGTACGTGACAGACTGCCCCGGCAAAATCGTCGCGTCGGGGTTGGTCGCGATGGCCGGTGCACCGGTGTCCGACACGTAAAGACTGGATCCATGAACATGGAGGCTCGCAGGTTCGTTTTCCTTCAGTCCGTTGCTCAGGACAATGCGCACGCATTCGCCCTGATTGGCCCTGATTGTGAGCGGCTGAATGGCATCGTCCTCCAACCCTATCGATACCGCAGGCTGCGCCATATCCGCCCTGGCCGCCCTGTTCTGCGTCTCCTCGATGCGCACCCGCGCCAGCTCCCCATCTAGGACGTACATCCTCCCCTCAGGGTCGTAGTCGAGGAACCTGTTCAAGGTGATCTCAACGTTGATAGCAACCACGTCAAAGTGCCGAACAGGCGCGTCGGGCTCACACAGGGCCCCACTGTATACGGACTCCTCCGTCTCACCCCCCCCAAGCACCAATCCTTCCGACTGACCATGGGTATCAGCGCTCTCCATGTAACCGCCACCGATCGTGAAATCCTCGTCGGCCAGGCTCTCTTCCAGAGCCTTCGCCAGCACATCACCAGCCGATCCAGGCTCTGCATGGGTGTGCTGGGGCGCCTCGGGAGGATCTATGTGATCGGCCTGTTCATCCGCGAGACTCTGCTCAATGACCTTGGCAAGCAATTCGTCCACCGATCCGGGCTCATCATCGCCAGCGACGGCCGTTACTCCCGGCATCGACAGGGTGACAGCAGCCTCCGGTGTGGCGACAGCCGTGGCGGTCGCGGTGGGTGTCGGAGTCGGCGTAGGGGAACTTTTCGAATCGGATGTCGCGGATGGAACAGTGGTCGGGGACGGGTCAGGCACTGGAGAAGGGGACGGCTGCGGGGTTGCTGTGGGTTCGAGACTAGCCAGCGGAACGCTGGTAGGAGACTCGACTGTCGCAATATCGCCCGACTGGGTCTGTTCATCCCCGCACGCCGACAAGAGCACACCTAGAGAAAGAAGAAGGCCGAGGGGAAAGAGGCGAATGGCTCCATGTATCGCAACGGGGCATCGCTCTCGCAAGCTAAAAATCATCAGTAGACTTTAGCAGGTTCGCCCAGGTGAGGGAGCCGGTCGCCGATCGGGTGCCGCTTCCAAATGACGACAGCTACCGGCCCCTCACAGGGCTAATTTACTGGTAAGACTACCAGCGGCGATCGCCACCGCCACCGCCGCCGCCGCCGTAGCCGCCGCCACCGCCGCCGCCGCCGTAGCCGCCGCCACCGCCGCCGCCGCCGCCGCCACGCCTGTCTTCACGTGGCTTTGCCTCGTTGACAGTCAACGGGCGACCACCAATTTCTTTGCCATTGAGGGCCTGAATTGCAGCCTCTGCCTGAGTGTTGTCAGACATCTCTACAAAACCGAATCCTCTGGACCTACCAGATTCCCGGTCCTGAATGACCCGGGCAGAGGAAACCTCCCCAAACTCCGTAAATGTTCTCTCAAGTTCCGCATCATCGGTATCGAACGACAGGTTGCCCACATATATGTTCATGCGGTGCTCCTTTACAACAGATTCTCCTCGTCCACCGCAAGCGTCGCGCGCGTCTTCGATACTCGATCTAAAACGCTGGAAGCGGAACGTGAGTGCAGTTTCGCTGGGAGTCGGCGAGCATCTTACCACAGCCAACACAAGTATTCGATGTTTCCAGGGGAAAAATTACTAGCGAATCCTCAACAATGGCCGCGAATGTGTCGCACAACCTCACGCGATCACACTCTCAACACCCCAGCAGGAACCTACTCGCCCGCAACAACCGTGGCAGCAAAGTCGAGTTCGAGCCGGATACTGTCCTCGACGCTGAGATAAACGCCAGCCTTGGACGGCTCAGTCCAAAAGTGGAAAACGGGAACGAGGTCTGGGCCGTGCCCACAACCCCATCGCCATCAAACGTAACTGTAGCTTCCCACTCCAAGGAGGATGTCACACCGCGAATCGTAGTGTCCGTGACCAACTGAATGGAATCCTCGCCCGAAGACGGCAGCGGCCACGGGAGGCCGCGCAGCTCCTTAATCGCGACGAAAGCATCCGGGAATTCACGCGTATTCAAGGTGTTGTTTCTGACATAGCCATCCCGTCGTCCCTCGTCGCTCTTGAGAGACACTAGCCCGATTCTGACCGTCAATGCGTCTCTGACCACCACATCGTCCGCAGAGAACACGATAGCGCCGACAATATCCTGGGTCTCACCCACAGCCTCGTTCGGCAGGCTAAGTCTGGCGAGCTGCTCATTGATTCGGTATCGGGCTACCGAGTCGGCGGTAAATTTAACGATGACACCGGTAACCGCAACGGTCTCGGGTGGGGACTCTGCCAGAGGCACAGTGTTCGTAGAGGTGGACTGGGATACAGGATCGGGACTGGACGACGAAAGGCTGCTCGAAGAGTCGCTAGGTGTCACCGCAGGCACGGCCGTCGCTGAGGCCACAGGCTCCAGCGTCAATGTCGGGGTCGCAACTACTACGGAGGTCGCTACGCTCGTCGGCACATAGGTGGTACCAGAACCTTGATCACCGCACGCCGCCAGCAAGGCCGCGAGTGATACAAGCCCAATGGCAATGATTGTCCTGTAGATAGCAGCCTCCATCTGGATCATGAGCGACCGGCCACCATGATACCCGATGAAATTGAAGAAACCGTGAAGGGCTCATAGTCCTCGGCCAGAGGCTTCTAAACATCGTGCGTTGGAGAGTCATCAGGCTGGGTTTCTTGGATGATATGAGTTAGCTGCCCGCCGGCATCGGTCAGCCCCGATTCTCGCCTTCCTGCTGTGCGCTGTCGTCAGGCAATGCTTGGGCGAGGACGCGCGTTATCTCCCTCCCGGCATCCTCCACGCTTATCTCCAGAGACTCGAAAATTTGATGGGCCGGACCTGTGGACCCATCTAAGAGTCCTAGGAGAAGGTGCTCGGTCCCAATGTAGTGGTGCCCCATGCGTAGAGCCTCGCTGCTTGCATGCTTGATCGCGTCTTGAGCCCTGGCCGTCCAAGTAATCACGTCCCCCCACCGGTCGAAATCGGGTCCTCGCCCAGTTCAGGTGCCCGTCCCTGTTCCATCTCCGCCTCCAGCCCAGCCTGCGTCCCTTCGAGGACGCCCAGATTCTTTAGAACCTTGGCGGCTACCCCGTCAGTATCGCGTACCAGGCCGAGGAGCAGATGCTCGCCCCCTATGTAGTCGTGGTTCAGTGCTTGGGCCTCCTGCAGCGCCACACCTAGCACTCGCCTTGCTCGCTCGGAAAACAGGCCAATAGGGACATCTATTTCGTCGACTAGTAGGGTTTCTACAGAGAACATGGCCCGCCGCCCCTCGGTCTGATGTCGCTCCTCTCCCTTGAGGAAGTCGAGCAGGCTGCTCTCCGAAATTAGCCACTTCCTCCCGAGCCTCAGTCCTGGCAGCATCCCCTGGGTGAGGTACTTGTACACCGCATTCTTGTCAATCCCCAATCGGCTGGCGACCCATTCAGGATCATGGTAGTCCAATCTGGATTCGTCTAGCATCCGGCTCCTACTTACTCTTTAGACCTGGTTAAGCCTGTTTTAGCATTGTTTACGGTATATAGAACCTGTTTAATAGCGTCAAGAATTAGATAGGAGTTCATTGGGATCATTCGAAGCAGGGCGTGGCAGGGGCGGGACAACATGTTCTCATGTGTACCCGGCTAATAGTCTGGGGAAACCCGATCCTCGTCGCTATTTGCTATGGCGGCAGTGATCGTGGCAAACGAGGTCGAGGGAACAGTTGGACGGGGGCACACGATAAATGGACAGGTTTTATAGCGGCAACAGCTACGCAACTGGCCTTCGTTTGGGTCTGTGGGGTTGGTGTGACTGGCCTTGTCACGAGCCCACTCAAGGAGTTGCTCGAATGTCGGTAAAACACCGCAAAGAGCTTGGGTTCAATGGGCTCCCAATTGGACCGGAGCCCCTTCGTTATGCGGGGGAGGTGTGGTGCGCCCGGAGGGATTCGAACCCACGACCGTCGGTTCCGAAGACCGATGCTCTATCCACTGAGCTACGGGCGCACACGATGATGCCTTGCGGCGGGGTTGCGGACCCGTGGCGGTCCGCTTCAAGGGGCTGAGTGGGGTGAGCGAAGGGATTCGAACCCTCGATCTCCAGGGCCACAACCTGGCGCCTTAACCTAGCTTGGCCACGCCCACCATCTCGCATAGATTCTAGCATCGACGTGCGAAGGGGGTCAATGCGGTGTGCGGTTTTCGAGGGCAGAAAAAGATGAGGTCATGGACAACGGGAGAGTTCGCGAGAAGGGATCTAGCCTGCCGACTTGGTCTCCACCAGCGCGTACAACTCTTCCGTACCCCGCGAGGACAACACGTGGAGCAGATCCTCGACCATCACGTCCTGCTTGGTGTGATGGCGTAGCGGCAGCGCGGGGTCAAGTTCGTACAGGTTGCGCCGACCGCTCTTGCGCCTCGTGATATAGCCCTCCATCTCCAGCTCGGAGATGATCTTGTGGGTCGTGCGCTCTGTCACGCCTACATGGGCGGCTATTTCCCGCGCGGTATGGCTTGGGTTATGAAAAATGTACGCGAGGACCAGTCCGTGGTTCGTAATGAAGGTCCACCGCGGGGATGTCGACTGAGTCATCGGCAACCTCGTGGATGTTTATTGAAGTCTATCATAATTGTAGGAACGAATCAAACTTACCCCCACGCTCTAAACGCGCTCTAATCGGCAAGAATCTGAGCCAGGCGTGCGAGCGTTCTCACCGACACACCAGTAGCACCCTTCGGTGTGTAACCCTTCGTAGAATCGGCGCGAGACGTCCCCGCGATATCCAGATGCACCCACGCCGCGCCGTCCGCGAACTCGCCTATGATCTGTGCGCCCGTTATGGAGCCGGCCGGGGAACCCCCGGTGTTCTTGAGGTCGGCCACGTCACTCTTGTACTGATCCCGGTACTCGTCGTACATCGGTAGCTGCCAGTAACGCTCCCCCGAGTCGGAGCCTGCCTTCACAATGCTGTCTACGAGGGCCTGGTCGCTACCGAAAACCCCCGAGCATATCTTGCCCAGAGCCGTGGAGATAGCTCCGGTGAGCGTGGCGACATCCACAATGCGCCCTATTCCTAGTGACCGGGCATAGGTCACCGCGTCGGCCAGGACCAACCTGCCCTCGGCGTCGGTATTGTCGATCTCTATGGTCTTGCCAGACATCGTCTTGACAACGTCACCGGGGCGCTGTGCACGACCGCCAGGCATGTTCTCGGTCGCTGGCACAATAGCCGTCACATTGATCTTGGGGCCCAGCTTGGCGATGATCCCCATCGCAGCTATGACAGCGCCACCACCGGCCATGTCGCCCTTCATCGCGCCCATATTCGTAGCGCTCTTGATGGAGATGCCCCCGCTGTCGAACGTAATCCCCTTCCCGACTAGCCCCAGGCTGTTCGACTCGTCATCCCGATCGCCCCAGTAGCGCAGCACGATCAGCTTCGGCGGCTGCGCGCTTCCGCTGGCTACCCCCAGGATCGCCCCCATGCCCAGATCGGCCATGTCACCCCGCTCCAGGACCTGGATATCCAATGCGCCCTCACGAGCAACATCTAGTGCGACCTCGGATAGCTGCGTAGGGGTCATGAAATTCGCTGGCTCGTTGGACACATCGCGGCAGAGATTCACCGCGCCTGCTAGGGTTCGCCCCAGCTCAATGCCCTTCGTGATCTCGTCCATGGTCGATCCATCCTGCTCGACGATGGTCAGCGACTCCAGCTCGTTGTTCTCTGAACTGTCAGACTTGTACTTGTCGAAGCGGTACAGGCCAAGCATCGCCCCCTCAACAACAGCCTGTGCCGTCACGCCGGCAACCAGCCCTCCGGAACCGGAGCCTAGGAGGACGGTGGCCACGTTCGCGATTCCCTTGCCACGCAGATAGCGTAGTGCTCGGGCTGATGTGTTCCTGACTCTCTCCGCATCGAAGGTGTCTTGTTTCCCTAGACCAGCCACCAGCACCCTGGCAGGGGAGATCCTACCCAGCGTGTGCACCAGAGTGAACTCGCCCTTCTTCCCCTTGATCTCCCCATCATCCATAAGCGCCTTCAACGCCCCGTCCAAAGCCCGATCCACTGCCCCGAAAGCCCCGCCGGAGCCCTCCGCGCCCTGGAAAAGGCCCACGACCACAGCACCCGTGCGCTGCTCAGTAATATTTCCGGTAATCGCACTCGTATCCATCAAACCCTCCAGCGAGCGGCACACCTCGATCGTCCCGCTCTTGACTACTTTCATTAGTGGACCGGATTGGGTCCGGCCAGTCCGGCAAGTATACGGTAGTCGGACCCCGCTATGCTATAATTCCGGGGTCGACGTGTGTCGCCGTACAAGGTGCGGAAAAGTCGCCCATCACATGGAGTAGACATTGCCCAAAAGGACCGTCAGTGATAGGGAACGGCAGGCGCTAGAGAAGGCCGCAGCATACCTGCCCGGCGGCGGCAACGGAAACACCGTCACCATGGATATGGTGATCCGCGGTGGTCGCGGACCCCGCGTCTGGGACCTCAGCGGCAACGAGTACATCGACTACGCCCTTGGCTCAGGTCCGATGCTAATCGGCCATGCCAACCCGGAGGTCGTGGCCGCCGTTAGCGAACAGCTCTCCCAGGGCACGACATATTTCGGCCTGAACGAACACGCCATCCTGCTGGCCGAAGAGATCGTGAAAGCCGTGCCTTGTGCCGAGAAGGTCAGGTTCGCCAGCAGCGGAACCGAGGCCACTTTCTTCGCCATGCGGGCCGTCCGAGCGTACCGGGGTCGCGACAAGATCCTCAAATTCGAGGGCGGCTTCCACGGCATGAACGACTACGGCCTGATGAGCATGGCCCCGTCGAAGCCCCTGGACTACCCTGCGCCTGCACCCGACTCATCTGGCATTCCAGAGTCGCTCCAGGGCGATGTGCTGGTAGCGCCATTCAACGACATTGAGACGACCACAGCCATCATCGAGCGCTACCACGAGGAGCTCGCAGGCGTCATCGTCGAACCCCTACAGCGGGTGATACCGCCTGCACCTGGTTTCCTCGAAGGGCTCCGGGAGGTGACGAGCCGCTTCCACGTCCCCCTGATCTTCGATGAGATCGTCACCGGCTTTCGATTTGCCTACGGAGGAGCCCAGGAGCTCTACGGGGTAACCCCGGACATGTGCACATTAGGCAAGGCCGTCGCTGGCGGATTTCCGCTCTCGGCGGTAGCAGGCTCTGCAGACATCATGGAGCATTTCGCACCCAGCGATCCAGGCGCCCCATATGTCATGCAAGAAGGGACCTTGAACGGCAACCCCATCGCCTCAGTCGCAGGCTTGGCCACACTCAAGGTACTCCGTCGTGAGGGCACATACGAGCGTCTATTCGCCACCGGCAACCGGCTGAAAGAGGCGCTAACCAGGCTTCTGTACGAGGCCGAGATTCCCGCGCAGGTCGTCGGCGAAGCGCCAATGTTCGATGTCATTTTCACCGACCACGAGATCACCAACTACCGCTCCACATTGGACCGCGACCAACCCAAGGTGATGAGGCTCAACGAGCTTCTCAGGGAGCGTGGTATCTTCAAGGCCCACGGCAAATACTACGTATCGACAACCCACGGAGACGTCGAAGTCGAACAGACAATCTCCGCCTGGAAGTCGGCCCTCGAGGCTCTCGACGTCTAGACCGACGATTTCAAGCCAGAACGCACGCCGGGCCAACAGAGACTGAAGTCCGGCGTGCCATTCGAATTGACGCCCATCCGGTCCCCGACAGATCGCCCTATCTGCCCTGAACCCTGCACACCGTCTCCGCTGGAACACACGCCTCGATCCGCGCTGACCCGCCCAGATAGAATTGGTCAATGTCTAAGAACAAGCCCGGAAAACTCATTGACAATTGCCCATACACATACCTAAAGTTGCGTCGAGGGGTTCGGGAATGGGTAACGCAGGGCAGGTTTTGGGACCCGCTGCTCGGCGAAAGACGCAACCGTCGCTACCTTCCGACTGCACAACCCACGTGACAAGCGGCATCGTCCTATAGACCGCCAAACGTGGGCATTCAACGTCCCGGATGGCTCCCCTCCACTTCGCAGTACGATCGAACGGCGCGGGAACTGTGCTGCTCAAGTACTGAACGACACCTGGCTGAATTGTCCGCGGATTACCGCCGAGACGGGACCGCACACTAGAGGGAGACGCAACATGCAACTCGGAACCACGACCGTGGACGTTGTCAGCGACGGCACCTACATGCTGGACGGCGGAACGCTATTCGGACAGGTGCCCAAGACCCTCTGGGAGCAGCAGCTAAAGCCAGATCGCAAGAATCGGGTCCGCATGGGCTTGAACTGCATGCTGATTCAGACCCCAACCATAAACATCCTGGTAGACACAGGGGCGGGCTCTAAGCGTGCAGACAAGCTCAAGGACACCTACAACCTGAACGGCAACAAGCTCATCAAGCAGCTCAAAAACCTGGGACTCACGGCGCGGGACATCGACGTGGTGGTCCTGACGCACCTGCACTTCGACACCGCCGGCGGCTGCACCAAGCTCGATCGGGCCGGCACTGCAATCCCGACATTTCCCAAGGCCCAGTACATGGTCCAAAAGGACGCGTGGATAGAGGCCAACGACCCGAACGAACGCGGCGAACGATCCTTCAACCCCGACGACTTCCTCCCGCTCGAGGAGGCCGGGCTCCTGACCCTCCTCGACGGCGAACACGAGATCGCGCCCGGTGTCACTACCAAGGTCACAAACGGTCACTCCAAGGGCCATCAGATCGTCCTAATCGACGCCGGAAGCGAGCGCATCGCCTATCTCGGCGAGCTAATTCCGACCCCGTACCATCTGCCACTAGCCAGCATTTCGGCCTATGACCGGGCCCCCGACGACACCCTGTCTGAGAAACGCGACCTGCTACAGACGGCCATCGACAAGGGGTGGTTGCTGATCTTCGGGCACGCCAACGAGCAAAGGGCCGGCTACATCGACCAAAGCAACGGCAAGTCCCACTTCCAGGTCAAAGAGATGTAGTTGCGGGTCGTGCGAGGTCAGTCGACCTCCGCCACCATGGCCTCGTCCATCTGTCCCACTAGCCGCACGCCGGTTATTTCGTTGGCCAACGGCATCGGGCTACGTGTAACGACACGCACATAGTCGCCGGTCAGCCCGGACCAAACCTCGCCGCCGGTCGCGGCTCTACGCCCCTCCCAGAGCACGGAGCGCGTCTCGCCAACAATCCCAGCGCGATACGCCGAGGCATGCCGTTTTGAGGCTTCCAGCAGCGCCTTCATCCGTTCCGACTTCGTTTCGGCGCTCACCTTGTCCTTTAGATAGGCAGCGCTCGTCCCTGGCCTGACCGAGTACGGGAATGCGTGGACAGCAGCGAAGCCCACCCGTTCGCACAGATCAAGTGTCTGCTGGAAGTCAGCGTCGCTCTCCCCGGGGAACCCAACGATGACATCGGTCGTGATCGACGCACCAGGCACCGCATCACGAATCTTCCCGACCGCCTCCTCGTATTCCCTGGCGTCATACCGACGGCGCATCCGCGCGAGGACAGCATCACTGCCAGATTGCAGGGCCAGGTGAAAGTGCTGGCATAGCCTTGGGTCGGCCCAAATTGAAAGCAACTCGCCATCGATTTCCTGAGCCTGCAGCGACGACACACGAAGCCGCGGCACCGTGGTGTTCCGGAGCAACCCCGACAGCATCCCGGTGAGGCTCGCGCCCGGAATATCGAATCCGTAGCTGCCGAGTTGAGTGCCGGTCAGCACGACCTCCTTACACCCCCGTGAGGCGTGCTCGTTGACAAGATCCACGAGGGTAGCCTGCGGAATGCTGCGCTCGCGTCCACGTACCTTCGGCACAATGCAATAGGCACAGACCTGGTCGCAGCCCTCCTGTATCTTTACCGTGGCCCGAACCCGAATCGCCGACGCCCCAGCAAGGGCGATCTCATAGCCGCCCTGTGCCACAGGCTCACCCATCCATTCGGTGACACGGCGGACCAGATCATCCTTGCCGGTGTTGCCGACGATCAGGTCAATCTCCCCGATGGCCGCAAGCGACTCATGTGAGCGCTCTGCATAGCACCCCGTCGCAACGATCATCCCGCCGGGGCTACGTCGACGGGCGGCCCGCAGCGCCCGCCTAGCTTTCCGATCCGCAATATGGGTCACGGTGCACGAGTTGACGACATACACGTCAGCAGGCTCTGAATCTGGAACCACTTGGTAGCCAGCATCTGTGAACTGAGCGATAAGAGTCCCTGAATCGGCCTGATTCAGCTTACAACCATGCGTTTCAATCGCAACCGTCGGCACTACCGTCACCTCAAGAAAATACGACTTCCGGCCTCTCGTGCCCGGAAGTGCCATTATAGAAATCCCGCCGAGGGAGCGTCAACGAATCCGAGCCCAATGCACCGTCCCGTTTAGCTGCGCATCGAACTGGTGAGACAGGTAAATTGTGACCCTCCCTGAGCGTGCGGCAATGGGAGATTTACAGGTCGTGATGAGCCGCAGTACTGTCTCGATCCCGCCAAAATACCGATGAGGCAACAGGCTCACCATAGATGGCAATCATGTAGGGCGTGCTCTTGCTTCTCCTGCGGGTGTGCAGAGGGGCGCAGCCCATTTGCCGGGGGCCGTGGGGGTGCCCCCCACCTATACTTTCTTCTTCAATCTTGAAATATACCGTGAGGATGACAGAACGGAGCCATCTTCAGCACCGCGAATTGATGCCGATAAATACAGCGAACCGAGGAACAAATATGAACCAGAAGGCCATCAAGATGTATGGAGCCCCGTGGTGCCCAGACTGTCGGCGGGCAAAACAGTTCTTCGGCGATCAACGCGTCCCATACGAATGGATCAACGTCGACGACAACCCCGACTCGATGAAGTATGTCGAGCAGGTCAATGGCGGTAAACAGATCATCCCAACTATCCTATTCGAGGACGGATCAGTACTGATGGAGCCCACCAACGCGGAGCTGGCTGAGAAATTGGGTATTCAGCCCAGGGCCACGCGCCAATACTTTGAGGTCATCATCATCGGGTCCGGGCCTGCCGGACTGACCGCCGCGATCTACGCCGCCCGTGAAGGCTTCGACACGCTGGTCATTGAGAGAAGCGGGGGCGGCGGCCAGACGGGCGTCACAGAGCGCATCGACAACTACCCCGGATTCCCTGATGGCGTCGGCGGCGCGGAATTGGCAGACCAGCTCAGGATCCACGCCGAGCGCTTCGGTGTCGAGATATTGCCCGCCCAGGCCGTCTCCAAAATCACCTCGATGGGCAACTACCGGCTCGTAACCACCGAGACCGGCGACGAGTATTGCGCCAGTGCAATCATCGTAGCCACAGGCAGCCGATATCGCAGGCTAAACGTGCCTGGCGAAGAGGACCTCATAGGCGCCGGCATCCACTTCTGCGCTACCTGTGACGGCCCCTTCTACAAGGGTCGCGAAGTTGTCGTGGTGGGTGGCGGCAACTCCGGCATAGAAGAGAGCCTGTTCCTGACCAAGTTCGTCGACAAGGTCACAGTACTCGAGTTCGGAGACCAACTTCGCGCCAGCCGCGTCCTACAGGAGACGGCCGAGAAGAACCCCAAGATCGAGATTCGCCTCCGCCACACAGTCCGCGAGTTCAAGGGCAACGGGCGCCTCACAGGGATCGTCGTCGAAGACCTGGAGTCCGGCAACGTGTCGGAGCTGAACCCGGCAGCCGCCTTCATATTCATCGGGCTTGACCCAAATACGGCCTTCCTCAAGGATTCCGTAGACATCGACAAGATGGGGTTCATCGAGACCAGTCCCACCTTTGAGACCAGCGCCTCGGGCGTGTTCGCCACGGGCGACGTCCGCGCAGGGAGCACCAAGCAGGTCGCTAGCGCGGTCGGTGAGGGTGCCACGGTCGCGCTCATGGTGCGCCAGTACCTGGAAAACAGCCAGAGCGGCCGCGGCTCTAGCGGCGCATAGGGCCCCACAGGGGATTTTGACGAAGACGTGCAGCTCCCCGAGCTCCAAGGTTGCCAGTAGTGGCATATTGAGGAGTCGGGGAGGCTCAGTCTCACCGCGCGCCGCCTGCTCGGGTACAATGCCTCTTGCAATACCGCATCTACTCAGGTGACTCCCCAAAATGACCACTAACACTCCAGATATTGTCGCCCTCGGCGAGTGCATGATCGAACTGCTCAGCGACGAGCCCCTTGATGTCGCAACCACCTTCCGCAAGTCGTATGCAGGCGACACACTGAACATGCTGCACATGGCGACCAAGCTGGGCACGTCGTGCGGCTACGTAACCCGCCTCGCCACGGACCCTTTCGCTGACTACCTCATGGCCGAATGGCGTCGCACAGGCATCGATACAACCGCAGTCCGGCGCGTTACAGGGTTCACCGGCATGCACTTCATCTCGCTGCTGCCCGACGGCGACCGCGAGTTCCTGTTCTACCGTAAGGGGAGCGCCGCAAGCACCATGACGCCCGACGACCTGGACCACGAATACATTGCCGGAGCGAAGGTCCTCCACGTCTCTGGCATCCTCCAGGCGGTGTCGCCCTCCTGCCGCGAGACGGTCCTCCACGCGGCCCAATCGGCCAAGCGTCAAGGTGTCCTGGTATCGTACGACACCAATCTGCGGGCCAACATGTGGTCGGCGACCGAGGCTCGGGAGGCCATGGACGAGATACTACCGTTCGTCGACTACGTATTCCCCAGCCACCCCGAAGAGACCGACGCCCTCATCGGCACCCTCGAACCACAGGGCGTCATCGACTTTTTCCTGCAAAAAGGGGCCAGCACAGTGGCCGTGTCCCAGGGCGAAAATGGCGCAACGGCCGGGACTTCGGCAGGTGCCTTCAGTGCAGACCCGATCACACCGAGGGGTGTAGCAGACACCGCTGGTGCCGGTGACGCTTTTGTAGGTGGGTTCCTTCATAGCCTGCTCCAAGGCAAGGGGGCCGAAGAAGGCCTTAGGTGGGGAATCGCTTCCGCAGGGCTGAAAGTCGCAGCCCGAGGTGCCATCGCGGGTCAACCATCACGGGCCGACGTAGAGCAGTTACTCGATACCGTCGAGGTCCGCTCAGCGTAGCTGCGTCTACCTCATAGTGTATGTGTTCCATTCCACGTTCTGGTAAAGTATCCTGGTGCCGCCTCATCGGCGACCAACCAAAAAAACAGCCCTCGGAGACCTAATATGGAACGCCGCGTAGTAGTCACGGGCATCGGCATCGTAAGCCCTGTAGGGCTTACGAGAGATACTACCTGGACCAACCTGCTCGCCGGTACCTCAGGCATCGGCCACATTTCCTCCTTCGACGCAGAGTCGTTCGAGACAACCATCGCTGGCGAGGCGGACGGATTCGACGCCACCGATTACGTCGGGCGGAAGCAGGCGCGTCGGATGGACCGCTACGTGCAACTTGGAGTAGCTGCGACCCTCGAAGCCGTCGAGCATTCCGGGCTCAATATCACCCCCGAGAACGCGGAGAGAGTCGCCGTCATTGTGTCGAGCGGCATCGGTGGAATAATCACGATGTCCGAGCAAGTTGGTGTCCTCAACGAAAGGGGCCCCTCCAGGGTCAGCCCATTCCTCGTTCCGATGATGTTGCCTGACATGGCATCGGGGCAGATCTCGATGCTGCTTGGCGCGAAGGGCCCCAACTTCGCCACCGTCTCAGCCTGCTCCAGCGGCGCAGATGCCATTGGGGTAGCCCTGGACCTGATCCGCACGGGCCGGGCCGATTACGCTCTGGCTGGCGGCTCCGAAGCGGCTATATGTCCGTTAGGCATCGCAGGATTCAACTCCTGCAAGGCCCTTTCGAAGCACAACAGCGATCCGCAAAAGGCCTCGCGGCCATTCGATGCTGAACGCGACGGGTTCGTTATGGGCGAAGGCGGCGCGGTGCTCGTCCTGGAGACCATGGAGTCCGCCATCGACCGGGGAGCGACCCCTATCGCGGAATTGGTCGGCTACGGCGCTACCGCAGATGCCTACCACATCACACAGCCCGCGCCTGAGGGCGAAGGCGGTGCTAGGGCCATGAAGATCGCGCTGGCAGATGCTGGCATCGCACCCAACGAGATCGACTACATCAACGCCCACGGCACTTCTACAGTTCTCAACGACAAAAACGAAACCATGGCGATGAAGAGCGTCTTCGGAGACCACGCCCGCACCGTTGCCATAAGTTCAACCAAGTCCATGACCGGCCACCTGCTCGGCGCTAGTGGCTCCCTTGAGGCAGCGATAAGCACGCTGGTCATCGAGCGTGGGCAGGTACCGCCCACCATGAATCTCGACGTACCCGACGCCGACTGTGACCTCGACTACACAGCAAACGCCGCCAAGAGCATTTCCGCTGACACCGTGATGACAAACTCGTTCGGCTTCGGCGGCCACAACTCCAGCCTGATATTCAGGAAACCACAAGACGGTGCCGCCTAGCATCGGCGCGGACGCGCCACGCCACCCACGGCGTGGCTGCTGATGCCCTCACCCACCTGGAACACACACACACCGCCACCGGACGATTTCGCGCGCAACATCGGGCTGCCGCCAGTCCAGGCTAGCCTTCTGTACAACCGCGGCCTCCGGGATAGGGATGCGGTCCAGGCATTCCTGTCACCAGACGAACGCGACTCCCACGATCCCTTCCTGCTCCCCGACATGGAAGCTGCCGTAGAGCGGCTTGCAAACGCGGTCCAGGACGGCGAAATAATCGGCGTCTTTGGAGACTTCGACACAGACGGGCTAACTGCCACAGCCGTTCTGGTCAAGGCCCTTGAGGAACTTGGCGCCACCGCGATCCCCTACCTGCCCGACCGGACTGATGAGGGCCACGGGCTGAATGCTCTGGCAGTTGGATCGCTGAGGGGCCAGGGCATCTCGTTGATGATCACGGTCGACTGCGGCTCCAGCGACGTCGAAGAGATCGAGCTAGCGTCGGCGCTGGGAATCGACACGATCGTCACCGACCACCACGTCATTCCCGCGATACAGCCACCCGCTATCGCACTGGTCAACCCGTCTCGGAAAAACTCAAGATATCCGTACGCGGAGCTTACCGGCGCAGGACTGTCCTACAAGCTGGTCGAAGCCTTGTGGCGCTTTCTGGGCAAGGACACTCCTGAACATCTCATGGAACTAGCGGCCATCGGCACCATAGCCGACGTGGGCCCACTGAATGGTGAGAATCGATACCTGGTGAAAAAGGGTATCGAGAGCCTGAACCGCACAAAAAACCCGGGGCTGAAAGCCCTCATAGCCCGTGCGGGGCTGAAGATGGGGCAGATCGACTCCGAGGCGCTATCGTTTTCTCTCATCCCCAGGCTCAACGCCGCCGGACGCCTCGCCAGCCCCGCCGTCAGTCTCAGCCTCCTAACGGCACGAAGTACCGAACAGGCGGAGCCGATCGCAGACGAACTGGAACGACACAACGATGCCAGACGTCTCATATCGCGCAAAGCGGTGGAACAGGCTACCTATCAGGTCGAATCCATGATTGGAGGCCCGCCGGCGGTAATCGTCGTCGAACACGCGGACTGGATACCTGGCATCCTCGGCCTGGTCGCAGGAAGCCTGGCGGAAACCTACAACCGTCCGGTTGTGGCGCTATCCCCAGGGGATCGGCTCACCAGGGCCAGCATGCGAAGCATCGCAGGGTTTAACATCGTGGATGCCCTCACAGGCGTTCAGGAGGTTCTAACGCGCCATGGTGGCCACCCAATGGCAGCTGGCTTCGTCGTGGCGACGTCTGATCTGCCGCAGGTCAAGGAACACTTTGCGAGTCTGTCCCTGAGCACCAATGGCAACGCGCCCGCAGGCCCCTCAGTCGAGATCGACGGCGAGATAGCACCCGCGTTTCTGGACAAGGCTTACTTCGCCTTCATCGACTCCCTCTCACCCTTCGGCAAGGGCAATCCAGACCCAGTCTTCCTGACAAAAAATGTGGTGGTCGCCAAGACCAGAAGAGTCGGAAAACAACGAGACCACCTGAAGATGAGCGTCGTCCATGACCGTAGAATGTGGGAGGTCATAGGCTTCCGAATGGGTGACCGGCCCGTGGCCATCGGCGACCATCTCGACCTGGTCTACACACCGGGCCTCGACGAGTGGGGGGGCCGTTCTACTCTCCAGCTAACCCTGCTGGACCTACGCCCCGCACGCTAGTAGCGACGGAAGGGTGCACGGAACTGAAGGGTGTGTCAGGTGTTGGGCACCGAATCCCGGCACACGCCCCTAGAACTTGCTTCTAGTGTGTGCACAGGCGTTGAGCCGATAGGAATTGCCCATGCCTGCCCGCACGAAGCGTGCGCAGCACCTAGGCATCGCGTTGGCGGCGACGACGGTCGGCGCGGGTACCATGCTCGAAGACCGCCGGTTCCTCTTCGACGTGATCGGTAAACCTCGCCTTGATAGCCAGCAACGGTATCGTGATAGCCAGCATCAACAGCGCAATGTAGTGCGCCTCCTGCATGCCAGCCGCCCAGATACGGTCCTCTCGCAAGAATGAGACCCCGAAGCGGCCGACGGAGTACAGGGCGATGTAAAGTGCAAAAAGCATGCCAGCCGGCTTCAAACGACCGCGGAGCTGCCAAATCACTGCCAGAGCAACCATGTTCCATACCATCTCGAGGATGATCACGGGGTGGGCAGCGTTGGTGAAACCATTAGCGCAGATACGAGCCGCAGTCTCGGGGTTAACCCACTGGAACCCGAAAAACTGCTCGGTCGCCCTCGCGCAGTGCTCGCCGTTGATGATATCGCCTACCCTGCCAATCGACTGGACGAACAGCAGCGCCGGCGCAGTCAAATCCGCAATTATCCCCACCGGGAACTTTGAAGGGAGTGCCTCGCCGTCTGGGTGCTTCCTGCGCTCCCAATAATTACCGATAAACGAATAGGCGGACCCGCCGATGAACCCGCCCAGGATGGACCCCCATACAGCGATGCCACCCTGCCAAATGTAAAAAACACGCAGCGGATTTGCAGTGTAGATCGCGTCCCACTGGTCGATGACGTGGACGACACGCGCACCGATTACACCACCGATGATGCACCAGACAGCAACGGAAAGCACGTCGTCGGGGTCCAGCTTGTAGAGAGGGGCCCAACGGCCCACCAACAACACAGCCGTCAGCACCGCGACAAAGCTAAAAAAGCCGTGCCAACTCACAGTTACCGAGGACACAAAGTCCGCGTCGAATATGAACGAGCTTATGTCTATTTCAATCATGCCTGCTATACCTCAGAGGTCAGGCCGAATTCTACGGACGCACAGGGGGGAGTGTCAAGCCATAGGCCAGCCAGGACAAGCAAAAGCCGCTCCAGGTTTCCCGGCGTGAAGGAGCACTCATGCGCCCTAATCGGACTTCGTAGCCACAGTTTCACCCCATATACGACATATTTTCTCTAAACGCGCCCTTTAACGCCCATTGAGCAATTGCCAAACAACGAGCACATTCGTCGAATCACAATGCCCACCTGAGACTCGACATTGGTCGCCACAGCACCAAACGCCGCCTACTCTCCATGAGGGGCCGGGTGGTAGGCTCGAACAAGAGTACGATGGAGAGCCGCCACATGGACGCTAGCATATCGAAGTTTCTGGACCACATGGCCGTGGAACGCGGCGTGTCACCCAACACATTATCCGCGTACCGTAACGACCTGACACAGCTCGCCGAGTACCTCTCCAAGAGTACCAGCGACGCCATCGACTGGGAACGCATCGAACCCGACTCCATCGCCGCCTACGTCCTGGAACTGCATGAACGCGGCTATGCCGACACCACCCGGGCCCGCAAGGTCGCATCAGCCAGGTCCTTCTTCGCGTTCCTCGTAGACGAGGGAGAACTCGAAGAAGACCCGTCCCGCCACGTCAGCTCGCCGAAGGTAGGCCGCTCGCTACCCAACGCCCTATCGATGGACGAGGTCGACAAGTTGCTGACGCCGCCGGAAGCCGACTCGCCCGATGCCCTCCGCGACCACACAATGATCGAACTGCTCTACGCAACGGGCATGCGCGTCAGCGAATTGGTTGCGCTGGACATTGGGGACGTGGACGTCGCCGAAGGATTCGTGCGGTGCTTCGGCAAAGGCTCCAAGGAGAGGCTCGTGCCGCTTCATGAAACAGCCGGGACCGCGACAACCCACTATATGGCTGAAGCCAGACCCATGATGGCCACCAAGGCATCGGGTCGCGCCATGTTCCTCAATAGACGTGGTGATCGCCTGACACGCCAGGGCTTCTGGCTGATACTGCGAAAGCTAGCGGCCCAGGCCGGTATATATACAAAACTCTCGCCCCACACGCTGCGCCACTCATTCGCCACTCACCTGCTAAGAGGTGGAGCACCCCTCAGGCACGTCCAGGAGCTACTCGGCCACGCAAGCATAACCACAACCCAAGTCTACACCCACCTCACCAGCGAACACGTTCGATTGGAATACGACAAATCTCATCCGAGAGCCTAACGACCCCATGGAACATGCCCAGCAGAGCGGCCAACCCCGTGGGCAAACCCGCTGACTGCTCCCAAATGGCGCTCGAAGCGCTGGCGGGAACGGGCGATGTATGAGACCATATAGCCCCGGAGGATAGATATGCCGAGCAAGGGTAAAAAGACTGCCGCAAGGCAGGCTAGTCTCAGAGACAACAAAAAGCGTGGCAAGGGAACGTCGCATCAGTTCCAGGCAGCGCCTGCAACGCGCCAGCTGGATGAAGAGGACGGCACCCCCGTAGTTGCCAGCACATCGTCTGCATCTTCAACTTCCGACACCCCTCAGGCCAAGAGAACACCCAGGCTTTCACGCAGGGCGAGACAAGCCGCCGTGGAAGAGGTCGGAACCTATCAGCACATGGGTGCCGAGATTCGCCACATCGGTATTGTAGCAAGTGGCATCTTCGTCATCATCATCGGCCTCTCCTTCGTACTGGGTTAGTATCCCGTAGCTGAAATTAGGGCCTGTCAGGATACCTTTCTTGATAAGCCTGCTACTGTCTACCCGCGCCAAACTGTGGCGTGGGCCCCACGCAATCAAGGCAGTCGGCGTACTCCTCTGAACATGGCCACCACCACCCCCGAAAAACAGGACTTCTCGCAGCGCCTCAAGGCTACCCCCACGAAGCCCGGCGTGTACCTCATGCGGAACGCCAACGGCGATATTCTGTACGTCGGCAAGGCCACCAGCCTCCGCCATAGGCTGCGCTCGTACTTCGCCGCCGGTGCACGCCACGAGCGCAGGGTGCGCAATATGGTAGCCAGGGTATTCGACTTCGAGTTCATCCTGACAGAGTCCGAGTCAGAGGCGCTCATCCTCGAGTGCAACCTGATCAAGGAGCACAAGCCTCCCTACAACGTTCGCCTCAAAGATGACAAGAGCTACCCGTTCATCAAGATTGACACGACCGAAGCCTTCCCTCAGGTATACATCACCCGCAAAGTCACCAACGACGGTGCCAAGTACTTCGGCCCGTTCGCGAGCGCCTACTCGGTTCGCAGGACGCTGGCCCTGCTGAAAAAGCTGTTCCCGTACCGCTCCTGTACCAAGGTCATCACCGGCAACGATCCGCGTCCCTGCCTGGACTTCTACATCCACCGCTGCATCGGGCCCTGCATAGGCGCGGTGGACGAAATACAGTACGCCGAGGTCATTGATCAGGTAGTGCTGTTCCTTGAGGGCAAGACCACCGCAGTAGCCAAAGACATCGCAAAGCGCATGCGACAGGCGGCCGAGGCCCTTGAGTTCGAGCGCGCCTCCATTCTCCGCGATCAGTACCGCGCCATCGAGAAGGTCAACGAAGGCCAGAAGGTACTGCACCTGACCTCCGAAAACGCCGATGTCATCGCGATGGCGCCGGCATCCACAGAGGCCTGGGTCGAAGTTTTTTTCGTACGACAGGGAAAGGTAGTGGGCCGAGACAACTTCATCATGGCGGGCACTGAAGACAACACACCCGGCGGAATTCTTTCCGCTTTCGTCGAGCAGTTCTACAACGCCAGCCCCTACGTTCCGCCACGGATCCTCGTGCAGCACCCCCTCAACGACATGGACGCAATCGGCCCCTGGCTCGAGCAGAAGCGGCAGGGCAAAGTGAAGGTCCACGTCCCCCAGAGAGGCGAGAAACGCAAGCTGGTCGAGATGGTCGCCGAGAACGCAGTCGAAGGGCTGGAACAGCTGCGCGTCAGGCAAGAAGAGCGCGGCGACATGGAAGAGGCCGTGACCGAGCTGCAGGAGGCACTAAACCTGCCCAAACCTCCGCAACGCATCGAGTGCTACGACATCTCCAACATTCAGGGCACCAACTCCGTCGGCAGCATGGTCGTCTTCGAGGACGGCAAGCCAAAGACCAGCCACTACCGACGATTCAAGATCAAGACGGTCGAGGGCATCGACGACTACTCGATGATGCGGGAGGTCCTGACCCGCCGGTTCAAACGCATCGTCAAAGACACCGAAGCCTCTTCGGAGGGCGACGGCAAGACCTCGGAAGACACCTGGCAGATCGTACCCGACCTGATCCTAATAGACGGCGGCAAGGGCCACCTGGGGGCCGCGCTGCAGGTCCTCTTGGAGCTAGGGGTGGAATGGATTCCGCTCGCCAGTCTGGCGAAGGAGAACGAGGAGCTGTTTGTGCCTCAGACGCCTGAGCCCATCGTGCTGCCACGAACCTCTCAGGCCCTGTTCCTCGTACAGAGGGCGCGAGACGAAGCCCACCGCTATGCAATCACATATCACCGCCAGCGCCGATCCAAGAGCGCGGTTGTATCGGCCATGGATGGCGTCCCCGGCATCGGCCCCAAACGCCGCGGCCTCCTACTCCGCAGGTTCGGCTCCGCAAGAGGCGTTCGCGAGGCCCCCGTCGAAGAACTGGCCGCCGTCCCCGGCATGACCGTCAAACTGGCGACCAGGCTCAAAGAGTACCTCTAGCACCGACTGGCCACCGTCTCGAAGAACACCCCCACCTCAGTCCTCTCCCTCGGAGGGAGAGGAGGTCCGAAATCGCCGCATAGGTGGCCAGCGCTTCATGGAGCCACCGCATGTGGATCGGACGTACTCCCTGGGGCACGTCTATCCGGGCATGTACAGTGTCCGGGGGCACAAATAGCCTGCCCGTCATTTCATGATGAGGGTCCCAAGGTTCCACGGAGACCGTGGCTTGCCACAACGACCTGATGAGTACCAGGCCCTCTTCAGGGCCTCCTGTGCACTCTCCCCTACTGAAACCCAGGAGCTTCGCGTCTTCGACACGGACGCAGGCCTCTTCGAAAACTTCTCGGTCAAGGGTCACTCGCCAGTCTTCGTCTCCCTCCGGACGTCCGCCAGGGAGGCCCCACGACTCACCGTCGGATGTCACCATAACGACGTCTCCAGTGTCTGTTATGCAGACACCAGCCGAGCCCCAGGGCTTTCCACTCGGAACGGGCAAGGCCGGAGGATACCATGCCACAGTCCAGTCCTGACCTGCATCGTGGAATCGAATCTCCTGCCCGTCTCCCGCCACTTCGGTTGACTCGTTCATCGTTCTCTTAACCCCCCTTGTGGGTACGACGAAGACCTAGCGACCGGCGTGGGTGCGGCACACGGCATCGTGCACGAACTCGACGAAGTCCGTGTCCGCACGCTCATCGGTGGCCGCTGCGTCGCCCATCTCGCGACTGGCGGGTATCCACGCCACGGGATTCGGCAAGGGATGCGCGGCAGCCGCCAGTTCCCAGAATCCCAGGTTCTTGACGGCCGACCCAGATTCCGCCTCATAGCACTCAAGGAACGGATCAGCCGCCTCACTTATGCCCCTCAAGTGCATGTCCATTCGGAAGTAGGCGACATCAAGGGCAGGATCGCCGTAGGACGCGAAATCCCAGTCCAATATGGCCCGTAACCTGACCGTCACGCCACAAAACGTTGCCAGGCCAATAGTCCAGGTGAACCAGGGAGGTTGTGACTTGAGGGATACTCGTACGATATGCCCTCACAGTGTCATAGATCACATCTGAAAGGGGGTGTCCGGCCTTGCTCTTGGGCTGGTCATCGCGCAGGAAATACATGGACTCATAGTTGCCGTCCAACAGGATTTTTCGGTCCTCAGGGCCAGGGTTGATGTCGTGGATTCTCATCAGAAGCCTGGCGAGCGTCGCGGCCCACGCCACCGGGTCTTGCCGATCTGACCATTGCTTCCCTTCGACAAAGAGCGTAACAATACCCGGCGCTCCCAGGGTCGCACCTGTCGTGTCCAGGTAGACAGGCTCAGGCACAGGCACGCCGTGAGCCCTGGCCAGTAGCATCGCGTGGTAGCTCGCGGCGGCCAAACGTGGCGCGTCGGTAGGCTCATCGACCAGGAGCTTAACGGCCAGTCTAATCCGATTCCCAGCGGGCGTAGAGCATTCGAGGATTATCGCGTCGTTGGTAAAGCTGGCACTTGCCCGCGTCGAAGAGACGAGCCTATGCCCCGGCAAGATAGCCTGGACGATCGAATCAACGTGCTCCGTCGACAGATTCGCCATCTAGCATCCAGCCTTACCCGGCAAAACTCAGGGGCAGGTCCAGAAGACCCACCCCTGATGCAGTTGGTACCGAAAGTCAGTCGCCGTCGCCATCCCGCTTGTCCATCATTCCCATAAACGGCTTGAGCATGTTGGTGAACTCCATAGGGAAAATAAACTTCGTGGACGCGCCCTGGCCAAGCTCCTTGAGCGTCTCGAAGTACTGCAGGCTCAGCGTGTTGGCATCGAT
>Ga0209403_10002173_pt1 | contig 23880 bp, 27 predicted proteins | sample ArcticOcean_MG_C_8_FD_187440 | JGI IMG/M metagenome (GOLD analysis project Ga0209403, IMG submission 187440) | Marine microbial communities from western Arctic Ocean - ArcticOcean_MG_CB11_86 (SPAdes) (version 2) | ecosystem: Environmental > Aquatic > Marine > Oceanic | place: Arctic Ocean... | reverse complement strand
GCGGCGCGCGAGGATGGCCGGGTGCCGTTTTGCTCGGGCGGTGATATCCGCTTTCTGCACGAGCAGCAGAACGATCCCAACAAGCAATTCGCCATCACATTCTATGAGCAGGAATATCGCCTGAATACGCTGGTGTTCCGCTTTCCCAAGCCCTATGTCGCCCTGATCGATGGGGTGGTGATGGGCGGCGGTGTTGGTATTTCCTTCCATGGCTCGCACCGGGTGATGAGCGAGCATGCGCTTTTCGCCATGCCGGAGACCGGTATTGGCCTTTTCCCCGATGTCGGCGCGACTTATTTTCTGCCCCGTTGTCCGGGTCGTATGGGGCTTTATATGGGGCTGACGGGCGCGCGCATTAATGTTGCCGATGCGCTCTATCTTGGCCTCGCCACCCACCATGTGGTGAGCGCGCGTATGGCGGGATTTGAGGCCGCACTTGGTGCCGCAGACCTTTCAGGAGATACAGGCGCCGCCATAGATGCAGTGCTTGCCGATTTTACCGCCGATCCCGGTGCGGCACCATTGGCGGCCCGCCAAGATGAGGTGGATCGCTGCTTCGCCGGTGATTCCATTGAAGCTATTTTGGCAAATCTCAACGTTGAGGGAACGGAGTGGGCCACGCAAACCCATGCCACCCTGATGGAAAAGTCGCCCACCAGCCTGAAGATCACCTTCCGTCAATTAACACAATATAACGATCTCGATTTCGAGGCGGCGATGGAAGTCGAATACCGCATGGCGATTCGCTGCAATTTTTCCAACGAGTTTTACGAGGGTATTCGAGCCCAGATCATCGACAAGGATCGCCAGCCCAAATGGCAGCCGGCGCGGCTTGAAGATGTCGGCGAAGAGCTTGTGCAGAGTTATTTTCAGACGCCCAACAGTGGCGATATGACGTTTGAGTAGGAGAGCGAAAACAATGGCTGATATCGGTTTTATCGGAGCAGGTAATATGGGTGGGCCGATGCTCGCCAATTTGATCAAGGCGGGCCATGCGGTGAGTGTTTTCGACCTCTCCGAGGCGGCATTGGACGCGGCGCGGGAGGCCGGTGCTGTGGTGGCGGAATCGCCTGGTGCGACGGCGGCAGGTAAGGCTGTCGTGATCACCATGCTGCCGGCAGGCACCCATGTGCGCGACGTCTATATGGGCGACGGTGGCGTGCTGGAACGCGCCGGTGAAGAGACGCTACTGATCGATTGCTCGACAATTGATGTAACGACCGCGCGCGAAATTTGCGAGGCAGCGGCAGGGCGCGGCCTGGAAATGGTGGATGCACCGGTCTCCGGCGGTGTTGCCGGTGCGGCGGCAGGTACGCTGACCTTCATGGTCGGCGGCACGGAAAGTGCCTTTGCCCGTGCAGAACCTGTGCTTGAGCCGATGGCCAAAGCGGTGGTCCATGCCGGCCCGTCGGGCAATGGCCAGGCGGCCAAGGTGTGTAACAATATGATGCTCGCCGCCAGCATGATCGTCACCTCCGAGGCCTTTGCCCTGGCGGATCGTCTTGGTCTCGAGCGCCAAACCATGTTCGATATTGTCTCGACAGCCACCGGCCAATGTTGGGCACTGACCAGCTATTGCCCGGTGCCGGGGCCTGTGCCGGCGTCACCGGCCAATCGCGATTATCAGCCAGGCTTTACCGCCGCGATGATGAACAAGGATCTCAAGCTTGCCCAGCAGGCGGCGGAAGCAGCCGGTGCGGCAACGCCAATCGGCGCTGAGGCGGCGCGGCTGTATGACGAATTTTGCGCTGACGGCAATGACGAGCTTGATTTCTCCGCCATCTTCAAGCTGGTCGATAAGGGCCGTTAGTCCTCGGCGAACAGGGAGAGCTGCGCGTCTTGTTCCGCCGTCAATGCCGCGTCGGTTATCAGGCTGCCGTCACCCCGGATATGTAGGATATCCACACCCTCGGCGGTGAGCGGCTTTGCCAGTAATTGTTTGCGGTGACAGCGCAGCGGGTTCTCCTCAGCGCACATGATTGTCGCCCGTTGGATTTGCGCCAATTCGCCAATGCGGGCGCGAAACGCTTCTGAATTCTCATTCCTGCCGGTCTTGCCGCCCAGTTCTTTGCCGAACCAGAGATAGGTGATATTCGCCGCCTGCAACGAATCCTCTAATGCTGCGCGGTTGAAATGCGGCAGGCGGCGGGAGCCCGGCCAGGAGCGCACATGAATTACAGCCTCAATATTGTGTGCGACCAAAAGGCCGATGAAGGCCTCAATGGGATGATTCGAGTGACCAATCGTGTGCAGGGTGCGGGCGCTGCTCATGACGTTATCTTAAACTGTGATCACAAGCCTTCCCAGCCCCTCCTTTCGGCGCTAGATTATCCGCCTGCAACTTGGAGGAAGTGAAATGGCCGTGAACAAGGAAATCATCAAAACCACCTGCCCGCGCGATTGTTATGATGCCTGTGGCATCGAAGTCCTGCGCGAAAATGGCAAGATTGTTTCTGTGCGCGGTGACAAGGATCATTACTTCAGCCGCGGCAAGCTCTGCGCAAAATGCCAAATCTTCTATAACGGCGTGTTGCTGGAGGAAGGTGAGCGCCTGACCCAGCCGCTGCGGCGTGTCGGCGCCAAGGGTGAAGGCCGTTTTGAACCGGTTTCGTGGGAGACGGCGATTTCCGAGATCGCCGCGCGCTTCGGCCATATTGTCGATGCAAATGGGCCTGAGAAAATTCTGCATGCCCATTACACCGGCACCTGCTCGCTGATCGCCAATAATTTCCCCATGCGCTTTTTCCATCGCCTGGGGGCGCGGGAGGTTGAGCCGGATTCGGTGTGCAACTTGGCCGGCCAAGTGGCGCTCGGCTATACGTTGGGCTCTTCCGTGCACGGCTTTGATCCGCGCACCGTCAAAGACAGCAAATGCGTTCTCGTCTGGGGTGGCAACCCCTCCGCCAGCGGGCCGCATACCCATAGCCATTGGCTGCCTGAAGCGCCGTGTCCGGTGATCGTCGTTGATCCGTTGCGCCACCCCACGGCGGAGGCTGCGGATCTGCATCTGCAACTGTTCCCCGGCAGCGATGCGGCTCTGGCGTTTGCCATGATGCATGTGCTGAAACGCGAAAATCTGATCGATCGGGATTTCCTCGCGGCGCACACCATCGGCTGGGACGAGTTAGAACCGAAGCTCGATAGTTGCACGCCGGAATGGGGCGAAGCGGAAACTGGTGTTCCTGCCGCTGATATCGTCCGGGCGGCCAAGATGTATGGCGCCGGGCCGGCGCTTCTTTGGCTTGGCCAAGGCCTGCAACGCCAGCCCATGGGCGGCAATATTATCCGCGCCTGTTCCCTATTGCCCGCGCTTTGCGGTAATTTCGCCAAGCCCGGCACCGGGTTGCTTTACCTCAATGGCGGAGGGCAAAAAGGCGTCGATGGCGATTACCTTGCCGCGTCCCATCTTAGTAATTGTCCGGAAACGCTCAGCCAGATGGACATGGCCGGATATCTTGAAAGCGCTGAGAATGCCCGCGCCTTTGTTTGCTGGAACATCAATCCGGTTGCCTCTAGCCCGGAGCAGGGTCGCCTTATGAAGGCGCTCACGCGCGAGGATCTGTTCACCGTGGTGCTCGATATTTTTGCCACCGACACCACGGATTATGCTGATTTCGTTTTGCCCGCAGCTTCCTTCCTGGAGTTTGATGACATGGTGTCGGGTTATTTCAACCTTTCCTTCTCGGCTCAGGCCAAGGTGGCGGAGCCCATGGGTGAAGCATTGCCCAATCAGGAAATCTTCCGTCGCCTGGCAAGCGCCATGGGCTTTACCGAGGCCGAGCTTCAAGAGTCTGACGCCGATATGATAGCAAATGTGGTGAAGTCGGTCGGGACGGCAGGCGGCTATGAGGGGCTAAAAGCCAATGGCACGCTCTTTTCCAATCCCGAGCCACAAATGCAATTCGCCGGACATAAGTTTCCGACGGCGAGTGGCAAGATTGAAATTGCCAGCGCCACCGCCGAGGCTGATGGCCATCCGCGTTTGCCGCAATCCGATGCAGATGCCAAGCCCGCCGCCGGGCGTTTGCGTCTCATCACGCCGGCATCGCCTTGGCTGATGAATGATTCCTACGCCAATGACCCGAAAGTCGCGAAGCAGCTTGGCGCGGCCACGGTGACGATTAACCCGGCCGATGCCGAAGCGCGCGAGCTCACCGCGGGCAGTAAAGTGCGGCTTTTCAACGATACCGGTAGCTTGGAACTGGACGTGGCGATTTCCGACAGTGTGCCGCAAGGCGTCGCCATGAGCGTCAAAGGCCGCTGGCCGCGCAGCGCCGGTAAGGAACGCGCCAATGTGAATGTGTTAAATCCGGGTCGCAAAACGGATATGGGCGAGAGCTCTGCCGTGCACGGCGTCGAAGTGGAGATTGCCGCGCTTTAGGCGTAGAGGACGAAAGCTTTTTTCTATCGCCCTTCGGCGCGGCGTTTTCGCCGCCTTTTGACCCCAAGTGGACATTAGACGCCACGCCCTAACACGCAAATCCGAGGTCACCAGGTCGGGCGGCATAGACACGCGACATGGCGTGCGCGCGTTATCTCAGCATAGCCGGTTTACGGTCCTTCCACGGCAGCGCCGTATCGGCGGCCATGCGCCGGCCTTCGTCGAAAGCGTCGAAGCTGAGGAAGTTGAGCTCCGGGTTAAGCGCTTCGGCGCGTCGCATCGCTTCTTCGATGATTTCGCCGGGCGTAATTTCTTTGGCCCTGATAAGTTCTGCCAATCCGAGGCCGTCCAATTCTTCATATTCGGGGAATGACATACTATTTCCAATCTTACCGTTGGTTGGCACCTGCGCTTCCATCCTCAGCTTATACCAAGGCACGGCGAAGCCTGTTTATAACTAATTTCGAATATAAAACTCAGCCTAAATTTCGGCTGCATTTGACTGTAATGTCGGCATCGCGAATTAGAATTTTACTCTATTAGAGCCTGAGCATAGTTTGGCAGTTACGGGGGGCAGGAGTTACCGTCGCGACCATATTTTTAGTTGTGTTAACTCCTGAAGTGCCGGGCGGCCACATTCGTGGCCTTGGCTTGGGCACGCTTGTCGGAACGCTGGCCGCCTTCCGGAGGGTGGCGCCTTTTGGTGCTATGAAGGAAAAGCCTCGCGCAGTTCCGCCGCTTGTTCGTTCGTGAGCATGCGCACATTGCAGCCGCGTAGGAGGAGGTGGAGTTTGGCCGTCTCTTCCAATTCTTCCGCTGCATAAACGGCGGCGTCCAATTCCTTGCCGGCGACCACCGGTCCATGATTGGCGAGGAGGACGGCGTGATGTTCCTTGGCGTATTTCGCCACCGCCTCAGCCAAGGCCATATCGCCGGGGCGAAAATAGGGCACCAGCGGCAGCTTGCCGACGCGTATCACCGCATAGGCGGTAATCGGCGGCAATACATCATCGGGGTCGATATCGGCCAGCGTCGAGAGTGCCACCGAATAGGTTGAGTGGAGATGCACAATTGCTTTGGCGCTTGGGCGCTCGCGGTACATGGCGTGGTGGAGGAAGGCTTCCTTGGACGGCTTGTCACCGGCCAGCAATTCGCCCTCAGGCGATATTTTTGAAATGCGCGCCGGATCGAGCCGACCCATGCAGGAATTTGTCGGCGTCACCAGCAGGCCATCGTCGAGGCGCACGCTGATATTGCCGGAGGAGCCGCAGCCATAGCCGCGATCAAACAGAGATTTACCGTGTAGCGCGATGCGCTCGCGCAGCGCTGTCTCGCTCAATCGAGCACCTTGAAGGCTTTGGTGAAAAAGTCGGGCGCACCGAAATTGCCGGACTTCAATGCCAGGTGTAGTGGCGCGTCGCCAAGGCTCATAGTCCAGGGCACGCCGGGGTCGATTTGCTTGCCGATCGCCAGCCCGCGCACACCGAGCGCTTTGACGGCAGCGCCGGATGTTTCGCCGCCCGCCAACACCAATTTTCCGACACCGGCCTTAACCAGACCTTTGGTAATTCTGGCCAGCACCCGCTCGACCAGCACGCCGGCCTTATCGCGGCCATGTTTGGCTTGCGCCTTGGCGATTTCAGCCGGGGTGGCGCTGGCATAGATCAGAATAGGTTTTTGTCCGAGCAGCGGCGCAGCCCAGGCGAGGGCCTCGGCAACAATATTCTGTTTGCCTCCTAGTTTGGTGGCATCCACATGGAAGACCGCGTGCTTAGCTTTCTTCATGGGGGCGATTTGCTCCAATGTCGCCTCCGAGCAACTGCCGGCAATAACGGCGGCATGGCCGCGGGCGGGCGGCAATTTGGCGGCATTTCCCTTCCGCCCGAGTGCGCCCGAGGCGCGGAAATTGGCGGCCAATCCCATGGCAGCGCCGGAGCCACCGGTGATCAGTTTCAGACCCGCCGAGGCGCGGCCTATATCGATCAGATTTTGGTCGCTGAGGGCATCGACGATGGCGTGGCGCTTGCCTTCCTTGCGAAGACGCGCCAGCGCCTGGGTGATGGCTTCCGGCCCCTGGTCAACCGTTTCCCACGGCACCAGGCCAACCCCATAGGGGGTTTGCTCGCCCAATACTTCAACCAGATTGGCATTGGTCATTGGCGTCAGCGGATGGTTACGCATGCCTGATGTTGAGAGCAATACATCGCCGACAAAAAGATGGCCGCGAAAGACCGTGCGCCCATTAGTTGGGAAGGCCGGGCAGGCGATGGTGATGCCGCCTTTCACGCGCTCGAGCATGGCATCGGCGACCGGGCCGATATTGCCAAGCGGCGTTGAATCAAAGGTTGAGCAATATTTGAAAAAATATTGCTTGGCGCCGGCGGCCTTCAGCCAATTCTGCGCCTTAAGCGATTGGCGCACGGCATGAATAGGCCGGGAGTTGCGCGACTTTAACGCCACCACCACGGCGTCGGCATCCGGCACAGGGGTGCCTTTTTCAGGCACGTCGATCATCTGCACCGTGCGCAGGCCGCTTGCTACCAGAGTGTTGCAGAGATCCGTCGCGCCGGTCATATCGTCAGCCACCGCACCGAGCAGTATTTTGTTTTTCCCCTTCGGTTTCGTCGATTTTACCCGTCTCATGTTCGCCATGCCGTCTCCTAGAAAAAAGCCTGCAAGCCCGTTTGTGCGCGGCCCAGGATGAGCGCGTGCACATCCTGGGTGCCCTCATAGGTGTTGACTGCTTCCAAATTCATGACATGGCGAATGACGTGATACTCGTCTGACACCCCATTGCCGCCATGCATATCGCGTGCGGTGCGCGCGATATCGATCGCCTTGCCGCAGGAATTTCGTTTGATCAGGGAGATGGTCTCCGGCGCGAGCTTACCTGTGTCGAACAGGCGCCCGGCCTGCAAGCAGGCTTGCAAACCTATGGAAATTTCGGTCTGCATGTCGGCCAATTTTTTCTGGATCAGCTGATTGGCGGCGAGTGGTCGATTAAACTGGGTGCGCTCTAATGTGTAACTGCGCGCCGCGTGCCAGCAGAATTCGGCGGCGCCGAGAGCGCCCCAGGCAATGCCGTAGCGCGCCCGGTTGAGGCAGCCAAATGGCCCGCCCAGACCTTTTGCGTTGGGCAATTCATTTTCCGCCGGCACAAACACCTCGTCCATCTGGATCATGCCGGTGATTGAGGCGCGCAAGGAAAACTTGCCTTCGATCTTGGACGTTGCCAGGCCCTTCATGCCTTTTTCCAGGATATAGCCGCGAATCACGCCTTCATCATTTTTCGCCCAGACGATAAAAACATCGGCAATCGGTGAATTGGTAATCCAATTTTTTGCTCCCGACAGAAGGAAGCCGCCATCGGTGCTTTTGGCGCGTGTGCTCATGGAGCCCGGGTCAGAACCATGATCCGGCTCTGTTAGTCCGAAGCAGCCGACCCACTCTCCGGTTGCCAGGCGGGGCAGATATTTTTGCCTCTGCTCTTCACTGCCATAGGCATGGATCGGATGCATCACCAGGCTCGATTGCACACTCATCGCCGAGCGGTAACCGGAATCCACATTCTCGACCTCGCGCGCCATCAAGCCGTAACAGACGTAGGAAGCGCCGGCGCAGCCATAACCGTCAATGGTTGCGCCGAGCAGTCCAAGGGCGCCCATCTCGGTCATGATTTCACGGTCAAAATGCTCATGCCGGTTGGCTTCAAGGATGCGCGGCATGAGCTGTTCCTGGGCGTAGGCGTGGGTCGTATCGCGCACCAAGCATTCCTCTTCCGAGAGCTGCTCACCAAGAAGGAAGGGGTCTTCCCATTGAAATTTTGGGCGGGAAGGTTTCGCGGGCTTTGCCGTTTCCCTGACTTCTACCGCGCTTGCGGCTGGCTCACTCATGGGCTATCTCCGTACAAGAAATTTTAATATTTCCTTTCTAGCATTGCTGGGGTTGCGCTCCAACCCTGCCGGTTACGACCGCGATACTCAAAATAATATTAAATAATTTTGGAGGCGCGCCATGGGCTCACCGCCTGTCGTTGGTAAATTGCCGTGAATGGCCCGTCTGCGAAACAGGCGACCTCAGAATTCACTGTTTTGCCGTTTGTTCTGCTGTTTGTGCTCGGTCTTTGCTTTGGCGCCAGTTACACGCTGAACCGGCTCGCCACCACCAACGGTGTGCCGGTTATCCCTTACGTTTTTTGGCAATCTGCGGGCGCAGCGCTGATTCTTATTGTTATCGCTGCAGGATTACGTCAGCTACCTGCTGTGACCGGCGCGCATTTGCGCATCTATCTGGTGATGGCGCTGCTCAATGTGGTGATCCCCTACATGGTGCTGAGCTATGTGGCGCCCAAGCTGCCGGTTGGCTTGCTGCCGATCGGCCTCGCCCTGGTGCCTGGCGTGATTTATTTATTGGCCCTGGCGCTCCGGCTGGAGCGTTTTGGCTGGCTGCGCTTTGGCGGCATTGGCCTCGGGCTGATCGGTGTATTGGTAATTCTGTTGCCCAAGGTCAGTCTGCCGGAACCTGGTATGGCGGGATGGATGATACTCAGCTTGGTGGCGACCCTGAGCTTTTCACTGCGCGCCGTACTGGTACCATTGATGCGCCCGCCTGCGACATCCTCACTCTCCCTTGCCTGCGGCCTGATTATCGTGGCCACCATCATCATGTTTGTGATTATGGCGGCAAGCGGCCAGTGGTGGGCTTTCGCGGGCAATTTCGGCATTGGGCATTGGGCAGTCGTCGGTGTCATGATCAATAATGCTTTGCTCCTGGTGCTGATATTCGAAATCATTCGCATGGCCGGGCCGGTCTTTTTCGGCGGCGTCAATTACATCGCTATGTTGGTCGGCGTGGTGCTTGGCATCATTGTCTTCGATGAGCAGAATTCGCTCTGGGTGTGGCTCGCCATTGCTTTGGTGCTGGCGGGCGTTTATCTGGTCAATCGCGGCAAGGCGCGTTGACTTTGATACGGGCGTTGCGACAATTGTTGAAACTCGCGATCAGACGGAAATCAATCTATGGCTGACAGCAATACCGACATGGCGCGAGCCGCGTGGCGAAATCCCGGCGCCACCTCCCTCTTGATGCTCTTCATTCTCGGATTTTGTTTCGCTTTTATTCTCGTCCTCAATCGCGTCGCCGCCGACAATGGCGTGCCTTTCATCCCCTATGTTTTTTGGCAGTCGCTCGGCGCTTGCATCATCCTTTTTGTTTTGGCGCTGACATTGAGCAGCCTGCCGCCAATTAGCTGGGCGCATATACGCGTTTATATCATTACCAGCCTGCTCAATATGACCATTCCCTATCTGATTTTCGCCTTTGTTGCCTCCAAGGTGCCATCCGGTGTTTTGAGCCTCGGCCTCTCCCTCATACCGGTGACGATTTATGGCCTCGCGCTAGTCTTTCGCCTCGACAGTTTCCGCTTTATCCGTTTTTTTGGCATTCTGCTGGGGCTGGCCGGCCTGTTATTCGTACTTCTGCCAGAGGCGAGTTTGCCGTCACCGGAGATGGTGGGGTGGGTCGCGCTGGGCTTTGTGGCGCCGCTCTGTTACGCTCTAAACGCTGTCTGTGTGGCCTTGTTGCGCCCGCCCGAAGGCGATTCTGTGCAGCTTGCCAGCGGCCTGATTTTTGTCGGCACGATTTCCATGCTGGCGGTTATGGCGGTCACCGGTGAGTGGTGGGCATTTGATGGCGAATTCGGTAACGGTCATTGGGCGACGATTGCGGCCATGGCCAACAATGCGTTGTCCTTCTATCTAATTTTTGAGTTGATCAAACGTGCCGGGCCGGTGTTCTTTTCAATGGTCAATTATGTCGCCACCCTGACCGGCATGGGCCTCGGCATCTGGATATTCGGTGATGCGCACAGCTATTGGGTTTGGGCGGCGCTGGTTTTGATAGGCGCCAGCTTGATTTTGGTCAATTTGGTCTCTATGCGCAAAGCCTGAGAATAAGCGAACGGGGCCGGCCAGATCTCACCGGCCCCGCAAATCACACTTATTCTCTATTTCAGGAATATTTGGACGCGTCGATTTCGGCCTTCCTTGATACCATCGACCGTCGTGGCGGACAGCTGATTCTCGCCGTGGTTTTTGATCGAGATATTCAGCTCGGTTTCACCAAAACGTCGGACCATATCAACAACGGATAGGGCGCGTTTCTGTGCCAGGTTCATATAGTATCTGGAAGCCCCGGAAGTGTCCGTATGGGCTGAAATCTCCATATTATTGACCTTCAATTAACGGGTCGCGGCTACCGCATCACCAATCGTGTGTGTGGCATTGTCAGAAATCACCGCACTGTCAAAATCGAAATAGATCACGTAATGGCTGGACGCAGCCTCGACTTCCGGTAGTGCCATTGGCCCTGGCTCCGGCTCGGCCTATTCGACCACCGGTTTCGCCGCCGGGCGAAGCGCATTTTCAACCGCCACGGTCGCGCCAAAAAAATGCGGCGCGGCAGGCGGCAATATCTTCAGGTTGGATATTCTCTTCCTGCTGTTCCACCCAGCAGTCAAACATGATCTGGGCGTGGGCAGCGCTTCCTGGCGCTTTGGTGCGGCCGGAGGCGTCGAGCGCGTCAGTCAGGCGGTCTCGAGTGCTGGAGAGCTGTTGCACATTGGCTTCGGGGATATCCCGATTTTCCAACATGACAGGCTCAGGTGCGCTACCAGATGCGGACTGCACAGCGCGCTCTGCGAAAATATCCGAGCTGTTATAGTCATACTCGGCATATTCTGCTTCCGCTTGATGCATATACTCGCCGTGCAACGCGACTTCAAACGGCGTTCCAGAAGGCGCAACGTCACGCGCGTTGTTTAATCCAAAGCCAGAGCATGCGCCGAGCAGGATAAGTCCTGCGCCAAGGGCGACAGATCTAGTGAATGCGTTCAGAGGGTGCCATGCGGCAGCAAAAAGTTGGTGGTCGGGAAGTCCTGTTGGAATTCACCAAAGTTGGTCATTATGTCAAGGTTTCGGCAATTGATGCCGCGACAAACATTGAAGCGTCAATCGTTGGCTCACCGCGCACGAGCCAGCGTGATCTAACGCGCGTTGCCGTGCGAAAATTAGAATATGTTATGAATAAAAGACGCGAAGCGGCAAAGGCGAAGTCGGGCCGGGGCATTTAGATCTGAATATTTTGGCGAAACGCGGACTGTATGCTGGTACAGGTGCTAAGGCGCTGCAATAGAAGAATTTTCTACTTGGTTATTCGCCGCCGCGTTTCTGGCCCAAGCCAATTTTTTTGGCAAATTCCGAGCGCCGTTTGGCGTAGTTGGGCGCCACCATGGGATAATCCGCCGGCAAACCCCAGCGGGCGCGGTATTCATCGGGCGTCAATCCGAATGTGGTGCGCAGATGCCGCTTGAGCATCTTCAACTTGTGCCCGTCCTCCAAGCAGATGATGAAATCCGGCGTGACCGATTTGCGGATCGGTACCGCCGGTTTTCCAACCGTTTTTTCGCTGCCATTCTCGCCTTTATCGATCTGCCGCAAGGCAGCGCCAACCGTGCGCACAATTTCCGGCACTTGGTCGGCGGAAAGTGAGTTATTTCCTATATAGGCGGCGACAATTTCCGCCGTCATGCGCAATAATTCATTCTCGTCGGTACTGGGCTCGGTAGGCTCTGACATAGTATTTAGGTCATTATTTATTTATAGCTAGCAATTTAATGACAGTGTGATTTGCAAGTGTCAAATAATATTTGTGCGATACGCCAATAAATCCACATGACTATTAAATGTATTAATAGTCATGTCATTCGGGCTGAGCGAAGGTAGCTCTATTAGCCATGATATACGCACGATCTATTGTGGTCGGGGCGGCGAGGTTACGCGAGATATGGTGTAGGTGGGCTTGCCCCGCACTACAATGTGCGCGTATACAATAAAACTATTCAGAAACAATAAACGCGTTCGAGAACATGCCCGTAAAAGCCGTGGCAATAGCCTCTGATCATCGGGGTATCGCTCTAAAAGCAGCACTGTCCGTAACTCTTCGCGCCAGAGGGTTGAAAGTCCTGGATCTTGGCCCTGATAGCGAAGATGCGGTCGACTATTCTGACTTTGCCGACAAGGTGGCGCATGAGATTACGTGCGGCAGAGCGGAGCGCGGCATATTAATTTGTGGTTCCGGCATCGGCATGAGCATTGCCGCCAATCGCCACCGTCAAGTGCGGGCGGCGCTTTGCCATGATGTCGATTCGACCCGCCGCACGCGCCAGCATAATGATGCTAACGTTCTTACATTGCCCGGCGCTTTAATCTCCGAATCAGACGCTCAGGCCTGCCTGGGCGCCTTCCTTGATACCGCATTTGAAGGCGGGCGCCACGCCCGCCGGGTCGCGAAACTCGCGTGACGCTGAACAGCCTGCACGCCAAATGGGCCCCAAGATGAGTACTTTAAAGTCAGTTGCAAAAGAAAAAAATGGCGGTCGCTCGGCCGAAATCCGGCATGACTGGTTTTTTACCGATTCCCTGGCCACCGCGGATAGCGACGTCCATGACGCAATCGGCCTGGAAGTTGAACGTCTGCAAAATTCAATCGAGCTGATCGCCTCGGAGAATATTGTCTCGCGCGCCGTTATGGAGGCGCAGGGCTCGGTGATGACCAACAAATATGCCGAGGGCTATCCCGGTCGGCGCTATTATGGCGGTTGCGAGCATGTGGATGTGACCGAGCGCCTGGCGATTGCGCGCGCGACCGAATTATTTTCCTGCACCTTTGCCAATGTGCAGCCGCATTCTGGTTCGCAGGCCAATCAGGCGGCCTTTATGGCGATAATGAAGCCGGGCGATACATTGCTCGGCATGTCGCTCGCAGCCGGTGGCCATCTCACCCATGGTGCGGCGCCGAACCAGTCGGGCAAGTGGTTCAATGCGGTGCAATATGGTGTCCGTAAGCAGGATGCGGCGATCGACTTTGATGAAGTAGCGCAATTGGCCGAAGCGCATAAACCGACCGTTATCGTTTGCGGCGGCTCGGCCTATCCGCGCTTTATAGATTTTGCCCGCTTTCGTGAAATTGCAGATTCGGTTGGCGCCAAATTAATTGTCGATATGGCTCATTTCGCCGGGCTGGTGGCGGCGGGCGTTCATCCGAGCCCCCTGCCACACGCCGATATCGTTACCACGACAACCCATAAAACCCTACGCGGCCCGCGCGGCGGCATGATTTTGTGCAACGATGAAGCGCTGGCCAAGAAAATTAATTCGGCGATATTTCCGGGTTTGCAGGGCGGCCCCTTGGAACATGTTATTGCCGCCAAGGCGGTTGCGTTTGGCGAAGCGCTGCGGCCGGAATTTCGTGCGTACGGTAAACGGGTTATCGACAATGCAAATATTCTTGCCGATACCCTGGCCGCACAAGGCATCGATATTGTCTCCGGCGGGACGGACACGCACTTATTGCTGGCCGATCTCCGGCCGAAAAGTCTCACCGGTAAAGAAGCGGAAGAGAGCCTCGAGCGGGCTGGGATGACGTGCAACAAGAATGCCATTCCGTTCGATTCGCAAAAACCATCCGTGACGTCCGGCGTTCGCCTGGGCTCACCGGCAGCAACCAGCCGGGGCTTTGGCGGCGATGAATTCCGTCAAATCGGAAATTGGATCGCCGAAGTTCTCGATGGTCTGGCTAAGAGCCCGCAAGCGAACGAAACAGTCGAGGCACGGGTACGCGAGCAGGTCGTCGCACTGTGCAGCAATTTTCCCATTTATCCCAATTTGGCGTACTAAGTCAGGAAGTCACCATGCGTTGCCCTTTTTGCGGTCATGACGATACCCAAGTAAAAGATTCCCGGCCGACGGAAGACAACACGTCGATCCGCCGCCGCCGCGCCTGCCCCAATTGCGGCGGGCGGTTCACCACATTCGAGCGCATTCAGATGCGTGAACTTACGGTGATCAAACGCAATGGTCAGCGCACCACATTCGAGCGCGATAAGCTGGTGCGTTCGATGGCTATTGCGTTGCGTAAACGCCCCGTTGAGCCCGACCGGGTGGAGCGGGTGATCAACGGTATCGTGCGTCGGTTGGAGAGTTTGGGTGAACAGGAAATTCCCTCCAGTGTGGTCGGTGAAATGATCATGGAGGCGCTGGCCGGACTTGATTCCGTAGCCTATGTGCGCTTCGCCTCAGTCTATAAGAATTTCCGTGAGGCCAAGGATTTTGAAGAATTCGTTGGCGGCCTCGGCAGTGACGAAGAAGAGCAGTGAGGCGTCTCGCGATTGGCGCTATATGGCGGCGGCGCTGGCGCTGGCCGAGCGCGGATTAGGCAACGTATGGCCGAATCCGGCGGTGGGCTGTGTTATCGTGAAGGGCGGGCGCGTTGTCGGTCGCGGTTGGACCCAGCCCGGCGGCAGGCCGCATGCGGAAAGTGAAGCGCTACGCCGCGCTGGCGCGGCGGCCAAGGGCGCTACCGCTTATGTCACGCTTGAGCCCTGTGCCCATCACGGTAAAACACCACCCTGCGCAGAGGCGCTGATCGAAGCCGGAATATCGCGTTTGGTCGCAGCCATGGCAGATCCGGATTCACGCGTGTCCGGGCGCGGCTTTGAAAGTCTGAAAGCGGCAGGAATTGATGTCTCGATTGGTCTTGGCGGCGAGCAGGCGGCAAGGCTGAATGGCGGCTTTAGAAGCCGGATCGAAAGCGGTCGCCCTTTGGTAACGCTCAAACTTGCCACCAGCCTCGATAGCCGTATCGCCACCCAAAGTGGCGAAAGTCAGTGGATCACCGGCACCGCATCGCGCGCCCGAGGCCATCTGTTGCGCGCTCAGCATGACGCCATCCTGGTCGGCTCAGGCACGGCGCTTGCTGATGACCCCAGCCTGACCTGCCGCCTGCCCGGCCTGGCGCAAAGCTCGCCGGTGCGGATCGTGATGGATGGGCGCCTGCGCTTGTCGCTCGCGCATCAACTGGTGACGAGCGCGGCTGAAGTGCCGACCTGGCTTGTGACATTATCGGGCACCAAAAATGATGCCTATGCGGCGGCTGGAGTGCAGGTGATTACCGTCGCACCGGATGAAAGTGGCCATCCGGATGTGCGCGCCACATTGCAGGCGCTTGGCGAACGTGGCATTACCCGTCTCCTGGTGGAGGGCGGTGCGCATATATCGGCGGCTTTTCTCGGCGCCGGATTGGTGGATCGTCTGGCCAGTTTCCGCGCGCCGCTGATGATCGGTGGCGATGGCGCACCGGCTGTTGAAGCATTTGCCCTTGATCGCCTGGAAAATGCGCCAACCTTTGTGCGTCGTGCCGTTCGCGAATTGGGCGGCGATACGCTCGAAGCTCTCGACGTCAAAAATTAGAGGATACTATGTTTACCGGAATAATTACCGACCTGGGTCGGGTGCGAGACATCCGCCAGACGGCAGATTCGGAGGACCGGCGTATCATCATTGAGACCGCTTATGACACCGGCTCTATTGCACTCGGTGCGTCGATAGCCTGCGCCGGGTCGTGCCTGACCGTTGTCGAGACCGGGCCGGGCTGGTTTGCTGTTGATGTCAGCGGCGAGACACTCAGCCGAACTACGGTCGGCCGTTGGCAGACGGGGGGTCGCATTAATCTTGAGCGCGCACTCTGCGTCGGTGACGAGCTTGGGGGGCACTTGGTAAGCGGCCATATTGATGGTGCCGGCGAGCTTCTGTCGCGCCGCGACGAGGGCGAATCAGTGCGCATGGAAATCGGGGCGCCTGCTGATCTGATGAAATTTATCGCTGAAAAAGGCTCGATTACCGTCGATGGGGTATCGCTCACGGTAAATGAAGTCACGGCTGGGCAATTCGGCGTTAATATAATTCCTCATACACTGACGGCAACGACGCTCGGGAAAATCGACACGGGGGCAGCCGTCAATCTTGAGATAGACCTGCTTGCGCGCTACGTTGCCCGGCTCAAAGAGGAAATGTGAATATGCTGCGCGTTGCTACCCCTACAAATGATGCCCTTTCTTCCATCGAAGAGGCCATCGAAGAATTCCGCAATGGTCGGATGATTGTTCTTGTCGATGACGAAGAGCGGGAGAATGAGGGCGACCTCGTCATTCCGGCCCAATTGGCGACGCCGGAGGCGATTAATTTTATGGCGCGCTATGGGCGCGGGCTGATTTGTCTAGCGCTGCAGCCGGAGCGGTGCGGTGAGCTGGGTTTGGAGCTGATGCCCAAGCGCAATGAATCGCGCCACGACACGGCGTTTACCGTTTCGATTGAAGCGCGTGAGGGCGTGACCACCGGAATTTCCGCTTCGGACCGTTCGCGCACCGTTATGGCGGCGATCGATCCGGCCAGTGGGCCCGATGACATCACCTCCCCCGGGCATATCTTTCCGCTGATGGCGCGCGACGGCGGTGTTTTGGTGCGCGCTGGCCATACTGAGGCGGGCGTCGATATGGCGCGCCTCGCCGGCCTCAATCCGTCGGCGGTGATTTGCGAAATCATGAATGATGACGGTTCCATGGCGCGCATGCCGGATTTGGAAGCTTTCGCCCAGCGCCACGCGGTCAAGGTGGCGTCAATCGCCGATTTGATCTCTTACCGGTTGCGCAATGATATCTTCGTCAAGCGCATTGAGGAATTGGAGCTCAACAGCCGTTTTGGCGGTTCCTTCAAAATGTATGTCTATGCCAACACGGTGGAGTATTCCGAGCATATTGTATTGGTGAAAGGCGATATCACCACCGATGAGCCCGTCTTGGTCCGGGTGCATGATTTTAATCCGCTCGATGATATGTTGGGCGATAGTGCTGGCGGTCATGAAGGAAAATTGCAGGCGGCGATGCGCATCGTTAGTGAGCGCGGGCGCGGCGTGGTCATCATAATTCGCGAGCCGCGCCAGTCACGGGTCTCTGAATTGGTGCGAGCCCGGAGCGGCGGCAGTGAAGCCACGGGCCTGCGCGACTATGGTGTCGGCGCGCAAATTCTGCTCGACCTCGGCGTCCGCGAGATGATCCTGTTGCACAATACCGAGTGGACTATCGTCGGCCTGGATGGTTATGGCCTGAAAGTCGTCGGCCAAATGCCCATTCCGCCTGAGGCGATTGGCGAGGGCGGTATGAATGGCTGACGTACCGCATATATTGATTGCCGAAGCGCGTTTTTATGAAGATATCGCGGACGAGCTGATGCAGGGCGCGTGTGCGGCGCTTAAGGCAGCCGGCGCAACCTTTGAGGCCGTTGCCGTGCCGGGTGCTTTTGAAATTCCCGCCGCATTTCGTATGGCCATCGAAAGCGGGCGCTATGATGGCTATATTGCACTTGGCTGTGTGATCCGCGGCGAGACCTCGCACTATGATTATGTTTGTGGCGAATCTGCGCGCGGCCTGATGTCGTTGTCGACACGTTACGGGGCGGCGATTGGCTATGGGGTTTTGACCACGGAAAATCGTGAACAGGCCTGGGCGCGGGCGTCACGCGAGAAAAAGAACAAGGGCGCGTTCGCTGCGGACACCTGTTTGCGCATGGTCGCCTTGCGGCGCAATTTTTCCCAGGGAGGTGTTTGAGCCTCATGACAAAAATTGAAAGCCCGGGAGAAAAAATGCCAACGCCGGTTGGCCAGGGCCGGAGTGTCGCGCGCCTTGCTGCTGTGCAGGCGCTTTATCAGATGGAACTTTCTGGCGCTGATCCGCTGGACGTTATTAAGGAATTTATCGCCCACCGTATCGGCCGTGAGATCGAGGGCGATGCCTATGCCGAGGCTGACCAAGAGCATTTTAAATGGCTGGTGCTGAATACCGTAAGCCGAATCGAGGAATTGGATGCCTGGGTGAGCAGTGCGCTCAACGCCAAGTGGACGATCAAACGCTTAGGCGCACTCATGCGGGCTGTGTTGCGTGCAGCCTGTGCGGAACTGGTGGCTCGCCCCGATATTCCGGCGCGGGTGGTGATGAATGAATATGTAGAGTTGGCAGGCGCATTCTTTTCCCAGCGCGAGCCTGCTTTCGTCAATGCAGCTCTCGATACTCTGGCGCGCCGCTTGCGCGTTGAGGAATTCACACCGTCGGACACTTCGAGTGTCGATGTTGAAACCGACAATGCGGCTGATGATGCCGTAACCGACAATGCAGGTGACGATGTCGGAACCTCGGCCGGACACTGAATTTGACCTGATCCAGCGTCATTTTGCGCCGCTCTCGGCGGCGGAAACGGGTGCCTTTGCATTGCGCGATGACGCCGCCTCTTTAGCCGTTGCGTCTGGCCATGAGCTTGTCATCACTAAGGACATGATGGCGGCCGGTGTACATTTCTTCGCCGATGATCCGCCAGGGACGCTCAGCCGTAAGATCCTCCGCGCCAATTTATCCGATCTAGCTGCGATGGGTGCAACGCCCCGCGCCTACGCCTTGGGCCTGGCTTTGCCGGACAAACTTGCACCGGGCTGGCTGGAAGATTTTTGCGCCGGGCTGGCGGCGGACCAAGCGCAATTTGGCATTACTCTGATCGGCGGCGATACGATTGCTGCACCTGATGCTTTGACCCTGTCACTCACCGCTTTTGGCGAGGTGCCTGCGGGGCGTGCTTTGCGTCGCTCGGGCGCTAACGGTGGCGACGATATTTATGTCAGCGGCACCATTGGCGATGCGGCGCTTGGGCTTCTCGTGGCGCGTGGGCAATTAGAGGAGCTGTCGGCGGCGGATCGGGTGGCTCTTCTTGCCCGATATCAGGTGCCGCTGCCGCGCACCGAATTGGGCCAGCGTTTGCTCGGCCAAGCTAGCGCGGCGATCGATATTTCCGATGGCCTGGTGGCTGATCTCGGCCATATTTGCTCGGTTTCGCAAGTGGGTGCGCAAATAGAGGCGGCGTTGGTACCGCTCTCTGCTGCTGCAAAAGCGGCTTGTTCGGCGACCCCAAGCCTGCTGGCGCACATGCTCACAGGCGGTGATGATTATGAATTGCTGATTTGCGCACCGACGGAAGCAGCAAATGGAATAGTACAGGCCGCGCGCGCGGCGGAGGTTGCTTTAACGCGCATTGGAACTGTTACGGAAGGCGCGGGCGTGCGGGTCTTGGCCGCTGACGGTGAAGAAATGCGCATCGAGCAGGGCGGTTACAGGCATTTTTAATCGGTTGTTTGCCGGATTTGGGAAATTCACCGTTTGTTCAGCCTTATTGTGCATGCTGAGAACTCTCAGTCCCTGAAATAAATGGTTCCCGCCTTCATCTCATGGCAAAAAAAGAAATCCAAAGCCAAAAATAAAAGTCGCAAAAAGCTATTCATGTTGGCCGGCCTGGCGTTGGCCGGCGTGGTGGCTGTGGCGGGCTATCAAATGATCATGGGCGGTGAAACTGGAGAGGATCTCGTCAAGCCGAGTGTCTCCAGTGAATTGGGCTTTGTAGGCCTTGATCCCTTTCTGGTACCCGTCATCGATGGCCGGAAACTCTCCAAATATGTTTCCGTCGGAGTCATTCTGGAACTCTATAGTAAAGACTATAAGCCATTGAATAATAAGACTATGACGCCGCTGCGCAATGCATTCATTAATGATTTTGTATTTCAGGCGCAAATGAATAGTGGAACGACGGAATCAATCCTCTTGCAGCGCGTGAAGGCCCGCTTTCGCACCTTGGCAACGCGCATTGTCGGCGAGGGTGTGGTCAAGGAAGTGTTGATCAGTCACGTCATGGATCGCGGCTTCTAAAGCACGATCCGAGGGAATTCTGAAGCCGTCCGAATATTTCCTTTGTCGGGCCGGTTGCGTTCTGACCCGACTTCTGGCATTTTCCGCGCGCGCAAAAATCGAGCGGCGGGATTCGTGTTGCTCGTTGGGTACGGATCCTTGGTGGATATGTAATTAAGCGTTTCATCTTTATTATTATTAGAGGACCAGTCTGAAATGGACGGGATTTATTGGTTCGCAGTTGGCTGCGGCATCGTTGCTCTGCTCTACGGCATTTATGCTATTCGTTCGGTGCTTGCTGCGAGCGCTGGCAATGAGCGCATGCAAGAAATTGCAGGCGCTATTCAAGAAGGTGCACGCGCCTACTTAAACCGGCAATACATGACTATTGGTATCGTCGGCGTGGTGATCTTCGTAATTTTGCTGGTTCTGTTGGGCTACAAGGTCGGTATCGGCTTTGCCATCGGCGCCATACTCTCCGCGCTTGCCGGTTATATCGGCATGTATGTCTCGGTACGCGCTAATGTGCGCACTGCCGAAGCGGCGCGTCAGGGTATTGCCCCCGCTCTTGGGATCGCATTTCGCTCCGGCGCCGTGACCGGCATGCTTGTGGTGGGCCTCGGCCTGCTTGGCGTTGCGGTCTATTACGGCGTCCTGGTTTCGGCCGATGTTGAGACCGGCGAAATTCTCGAATCACTTGTTGCCCTGGGCTTCGGAGGCTCGCTGATTTCCATTTTTGCCCGTCTCGGCGGCGGCATCTTCACCAAGGGTGCGGATGTCGGTGCGGATTTGGTCGGTAAAGTGGAAGCTGGCATCCCTGAGGATGATCCTCGCAACCCGGCAACGATTGCTGACAATGTCGGTGATAATGTCGGTGATTGCGCGGGCATGGCGGCGGATCTGTTCGAGACCTTCGCGGTAACCGTTGTTGCCACAATGTTGCTGATCGCGGTTTATTTCGACGGCGAGATGCTCGATACAATGATGCTCTACCCGCTGGCGCTTGGCGGTGCGGGCATTCTGGCTTCGGTGGTTGGCACATTCTTTGTGCGCCTCGGCGGCAAGAGCAAGAACATCATGGCGGCCCTCTATAAGGGCTTCCTGGCCTCGTCGGTTGTTGCTGCTGTGGCTTTTTACTTCGTCACCGACTGGGTTGTCGGGTGGAGTACGGAGTTCATGATAAGCGACATGGCGGTGACCGGTGGTGACCTGTTCTGGTGTGGGCTCGTCGGCCTCGTTGTGACCGGGCTGATGATCTGGGTGACGGAATATTACACCTCGACCGAATTCAAGCCGGTCAAATCCATCGCCCAGGCTTCAACCACGGGGCACGCGACCAACGTTATCCAGGGTCTCGCAGTCTCCATGCAGGCGACCGCAGTTCCGGCATTGATCATCTCTGCTGGTATCATCCTGGCCTATCTCTTCGCTGGCCTGTTTGGTATCGCAATCGCGGTGACGGCCATGTTGGCGTTGGCAGGTATGGTGGTGGCGCTCGATGCGTACGGTCCGGTTACGGATAATGCCGGCGGTATAGCCGAAATGGCCGAATTGCCGGAAGATGTGCGCAAGACCACGGATGCACTGGATGCGGTCGGCAACACCACTAAAGCGGTGACCAAAGGCTATGCAATTGCCTCTGCCGGTCTCGCGGCGCTGGTATTGTTTGCCGCCTTTACCGAGGATATCGCGCGATATTTCCCCGATATAGGCAAGCTGGAGTTTTCGCTCAGCGATCCCTATGTCGTGGTCGGGCTGTTTATCGGCGGCGCGCTGCCGTTCTTGTTCGGCTCCATGGCGATGCTTGCTGTTGGCCGCGCTGCGGCTGCGGTGGTGGTCGAGGTTCGCCGGCAGTTCAAGGAAATTCCCGGCATCATGGAAGGCACAGGCAAGCCGGAATATGGCAAGGCGGTTGATTTGCTGACCAAGTCGGCGATCCGCGAAATGATCCTGCCGTCTCTGTTGCCGATTGTGGCGCCGATTTTGCTCTACATCGTCATTTGGCTCATTGCTGGTCAGGTCGCGGCACTTTCCGCACTGGGCGCGATGTTGATGGGAACGATTGTTACCGGCTTGTTCCTTGCCATTTCGATGACGGCGGGCGGGGGTGCCTGGGACAATGCTAAAAAGTATGTCGAAGACGGCAATCATGGCGGCAAGGGTTCCGATGCGCATCATGCAGCGGTAACCGGCGATACGGTTGGCGATCCTTACAAGGATACGGCTGGCCCGGCGATCAATCCGATGATCAAGATCACCAACATTGTTGCTATCCTGATGTTGGCGGTTATTGCCATGATCGTGAACTAAAGCCATTCAATGTCTCGGTCCCGTGTCATCGGGGCTGAGCATTAGAATTTATGGAAAAGCGGGGGGCGAAAGCCTCCCGCATTTTCGTATGGTTAGATTATTTGTGAGAAATTATGGCCGACGGTGACCGGGATGCTGGCAGTGTATCGCTAGTTTTCGGCGCGAGAAGCCGGGCCGGCGATGCCCAGATTGCCCAACAATTGCTGGATAACACCCATTTTGCGGCCTTTAGTTGGCGTCGTCCGTTCGACCGGATCAATCTCACGTGCCTGGTCGTTCGATAAATGCGCCACTTGTTTGACGAATCCAGCCTGATCAAACTCGATCAACACAACAATGGCCTCGACCAGATCCGGATTATAAAATGCCAGATGTTCAGTTTTGCGCGTGATGTAATACCAGCGGCTATCTTCAAACGTGCCGATCGCGGTGGGTGAGCCAAGCATATCCAATATTTGATCCCGCGTTTGCAGGCCGGGCTTGATGAGCGCCAGGGACTCTGGATCGGGTACATGGCCGCGCTGATTGACTTCGGGTGCGCACGCAAATGTGGCCAGCACGCCAACCAGCACCAGCGCCGCCGCATACCGGGGGGCGCGCAAGCGCTTGAGCGTACATAAACTGAGGCGGCGAGGCTGCCATTTTGGGAAATTCATCATTGCTGGGATATTATAGCGCTTGTGAGCGATCTGTGCCTTATAACGGTGAAGCGATAGGTCAGGTGCGAAAATGCGCGCCGCGCCGGATAGTGTCAACGGTCTCGGGACGATAACCAAAATGAACTTAATAAGTGGCTTCATGCGCCATACCAAACAACGCGGCGAAGAGCGCGATCGGGCGCTTACCCTTTATGTAACCGCAGTCGAACAGGCGCGCCGGCCCGGCTTCTATACGATCTGTGGCGTGGCCGATACCCTGGATGGCCGATTTGATCTGATTGTGCTGCATGTTCATCTGGTTGTGCGCAATCTGCGCCCGACTGGTGAGCCAGGCAAGCGCCTCACCGATCTAATTTTTAAGATCATGATGGATGATATGGATATGAACCTGCGCGAAATGGGCGTGGGGGATCTCAGCGTGGGCAAGCGCGTGAAGGCCATGGCGCGCGCCTTTTATGGCCGCTCGGCGGCCTATGATGCGGCGTTGGACGGTGATCAGGCGGATCAAGCGGGCACGGATGGCAATGCGGCCGATGCAGCTGATGCGGGCGCCACAGATGCGGATGCGGCGGAACAAAGCCTGGAAATCGTACTCAAACGCAATATTTATGGCGCAGAAGAACCCGAAGCGGCGCAGATTGCCTGTCTCACGACGTATTTAAGGGCGGCAGAGGCGGCGCTGAAGGCAGAGGCGGGTGAAGAGTTGGTCAAGGGTGCCGTTACATTCTTTCCGGCCCCAGGGGAGCCTGATGGCCCGGCAGGAGGTGAAACAGCATCTAATTCCGCCGATTGAGCGGAGTTGAGCTAAAATTGTGCTCTTAAAGACGTGCACTGCAATACGCCATATTGACGTCGGGCGCTGCTGCCAATATGGTGCGCGCCCGTTCATAAATTGAGCGGTTAATGAAATTTTGCGA
>Ga0209403_10002171_pt1 | contig 23900 bp, 23 predicted proteins | sample ArcticOcean_MG_C_8_FD_187440 | JGI IMG/M metagenome (GOLD analysis project Ga0209403, IMG submission 187440) | Marine microbial communities from western Arctic Ocean - ArcticOcean_MG_CB11_86 (SPAdes) (version 2) | ecosystem: Environmental > Aquatic > Marine > Oceanic | place: Arctic Ocean... | reverse complement strand
CGATATCGACGGCAAGAAGAGATGTCACTATTCCCCAAGTATAAGAGCGTTGCATGGGAAAACACGGGCGTTTACACGCGAACGGGTGTGTTCAGCGGTGAATCCCTGCGGAAGCTCACTCGGGGCTGTTTTGCACGTGATCCCGGTAAAACTATCCGAGTCGATCTGATACATTCGGTTGCTCGCATCCCAGTTTCGCCGAGATCTCGCCTGGCAACATCGGCCGCATAGCCATGGATGAACACCCCGAGCGACGCCATCTCGAATAGATCATAGGGTTGCTGGGCGAGAAGACCGCCAATCAATCCGGCCGGCACGTCTCCACTTCCGCCCTTCGCCAATCCTGAATTCACCCACGGTGAGACGTTCAAGCGACCGTCCGGTGATGCGATCAGCGTCGCTCAACCCTTGAGAACCACCACTCTGTTGAATTTATTGGCGGCTTCCAGCGCTGATGTTTTGCGGTCTTGCTGAACCTCTTGCGTCGATATGCCCAACCGACTCATCTCACCCGGATGGGGTGTGAGCACGGCGGGACTTTCGAATCGATCCCACCACTGGTGAGATTTCGAAAGGATGTTGAGCGCGTCCGCATCGAGAACGAATGGGGTTGCGGGGTCTAGTTGAGACAGGACGATAGTGAGGAACTCAGCGGTGTTCTCATTGTTACCCAGACCCGGGCCGATCACTGCTGAAGTCGATCTGGCGGCCAATTCGAGAGCGATTCGTGCGGCCCCTGCAGGATCGACGTTTCCGTTGGCTGAAACTGGCAGCGAGCGGTACATCTCCTCGGGAATATTTCCAGCTATTTGATTGTAAGCAGGTTCAGGAGTTGAGACGAAAGTTAGACCTACCCCTGATCGACCCGCCGCGTCGGTCGCCATCGTTACGGCCCCGAGATAGTCCTGTGAGCCGCCGATGATCCGAACGTTCCTTTGTGTCCGTCAGTAGGGCGCAGAGGGTGGACGAACGTGGTGAAGTCGTCGGTCAGTAGCGTTGTATTTACCTGTGAGTCGAATCCGAACGGAATGCCGATATCAAGCACCGCGATTTCACCGGTCACGTAAGAATCGCCAGTTAGGGCAGGGCCCAGCTTTGGGTAGCCAAGCTGAAGCGTCTGGTCGGCTGGCAGCCCGGCAGGGTCAAACTCCCCCGTATCTGAATTTAGGCCGGTGGGTAGATCGAGCGCTACTACTGGGACTCCTGAATTGGCGTAAGCGGACAACAACCAGGCTAGCGTTGTACCAATTGGGCGAGATGCCCCGATGCCTAAAATGGCATCAATAACCAGGTCGGTGGATTCCATACGATGCTGGAAAAACTCAGCACCGGCGTCCTGAGCGAGATCACGTTTTTGGTCTGGGTAACCTCGACTGAGACAAAGCAGAGCCGTGACGCTCGCACCCCAATCGGCAAGATGCCGACCCGCGACGAACCCATCGGCACCGTTGTTTCCGGCTCCAATGAGAATCACAATTCGCTTGCCGTAAATTCTGCCACCGTCGTCATCAAACCCGGCCTTCACCGCGTTCGCAACCGCCAGTCCGGCGTTTTCCATCAGTTCGTCGAGTGAGATTCCGGCCTCGACGCAAGACTGCTCGATGGCGCGCATTTGGTCGGCGGTTACGAGTTTCATGGCTTCCAGGCGTCGTCCCGCGCCTCGCCCACGGCGGATGCAGTTGCGAGTTCGCGAGAGTGCGAAAGGCTCAGTGCAATTCGGGTGATACCCATTTTCTCGGCTCTCGCCTTAGCTGGGCCGTGAAGAATGACTTCCGGTGGTCCGCCTCGTTTGCGGGTAACTTCTATCGACTTCCACGGCACGCCTCGAACCCCTGTTCCAAGCAGTTTCATAACCGCTTCCTTCGCGGCGAAGCGGCTTGCGAGTTGATGGGGACGGCCACGGGCATAGCGCTGTTCGCCTTCAGTAAATACCTTGGCCAAGAACCGCTTGGGGTAGCGTTCCAGTACTCCGGCAACTCGGGGAATCTCGATCAAATCGATTCCTGTGTAGATCATGCGAGAAGTGTCTCCAGTGCCGACTCGTGTACCAGCCCACTGCCGATCCCAGATGAGAAACGGCCGACAAACGGTCGATCAACGGCCGATAAACGAGTGAAGTCCAAATGATGTTCGAAATAATACTTGTAAAGAGAAAACTCGGTTACGATTTATTCTAGTATTTACGAGTTTCGACACGCATATCAGATCGTCTATGGGGCCAGACCAAAGTGACAGCGCGAATTATCGACGGCAAGAAAATAGCGTCAAAGGTCCATGAAGAAGTAGCAGCCGGAGTAGCTGAATTCAGCAAAAAACACGGCAAAGTTCCCGGGTTAACTGTAGTCCTGATCGGAGACGACCCGGCGTCACACTCCTACGTCAAAGGCAAAGAACGGGCATGCGAGAAAGTTGGGATTCGAACTGAGACTATCCTGCACTACTCAACGATCACCCGGGGTGAGTTACTCGCGATTATCGAAAGATTAAATAGCGACCCTGAAGTAAACGGAATTCTCGTTCAGCTTCCACTCCCGAAGCACCTCGATGAGGATGAGGTCATCCATGCGATCGATCCGATGAAGGATGTCGATGGGCTTCACCCCGAAAATGCTGGCTTGCTGTTGCTGGGGCAGCCCCGGTTCGCCCCTGCGACGCCTCTCGGAGTGCAGCGAATGCTGGTCGAAGAGAATGTCGATATGAACGGTGCCCGAGTGGTCATCGTTGGTCGCAGCAAGCTCGTTGGCATGCCATTAACTGCACTCTTGCTTCAGAAGGGGATCGGAGCGAATTCGACGGTGACTGTCTGTCATACGGGAACAAAAAACATGGCAGCTGAGACTCGCCGAGCCGATGTTCTGATAGCTGCGGCAGGATTCCCGGGGATGATAAGCGCCGACATGGTGAAGCCCGGAGCAATAGTCATCGATGTGGGTGTTTCCCGTGTTGACGACTCCACACGAAAACGCGGGTATCGCCTGACCGGCGATGTCGACTTTGCAGGCGCATCTGAAGTCGCTTCAGTCATTACCCCAGTACCCGGTGGCGTGGGTCCCATGACAATATCGATGCTTCTCGTGAATGTGTTGCAAGCGGCGAATCTGGCAGCGGCAAACTAAGATCACAATCGAAACATCAAATAATTACGGTAGAATGACCGTTTCGACGCTCCCACCACTGCGACGTATTCCGCGCTTTATCTAGTGTCGCCAATGTCGAATGTACGCCTGTTCGCATCTGATTAATTAATGGCAAGCTCCACCAAATCCAGCTCAAAATCCTCACGGAAATCTGCAAAGCCGTCGAAAAACGGCAAAAGCGGTGCCGCAGGGCCAGGTGAAAGTGATGAAAGTGATGTAGCAAGCAATACAGGCCAGCTGGAACTATTTCGGCAAATGTATCTCATTCGCCAGTTTGAACTTGCGTGCGGTGAGAACTACTCGAAGGGTTTCATTCGAGGATTCCTCCACCTGTACATCGGTCAGGAAGCCACCGGGGTCGGAGCTATCTCGACTCTCCGTGAAGACGACTACGTTGTCAGTAACTACCGTGATCACGGGCACGCACTGGCACGCGGGCTTGATGTGAACCGAGCAATGGCCGAGTTATTTGGCAAAGCGACCGGGACTTCAAAGGGTAAGGGCGGGTCGATGCACCTGTTCGATGCTGCCAAAGGATTCATGGGTGGTCACGCCATTGTTGCCGGTCAGTTGCCGCTTGCCGCTGGACTCGCACTCGCTCAGCAGTATCAGAAGACCGACGGACTCACGATGTGCTTCTTCGGTGATGGTTCGACGAACCAGGGGGTCTACCACGAGACCATGAACCTAGCGTCGATCTGGAAACTTCCCATCCTCTTCTTCCTCGAAAACAATATGTACGGCATGGGCTCGTCTATTGAGCGAGTTCGCGCTGGCGGAATCGACTTCTACCCGGGTATGGCGACCTATGAGATTCCAGCTGTCGAGGTCGACGGCATGGACGTTCTCGCGGTCAGGGAAGCAACCGAGGGCGCTGTTGCAAGTATTCGAAAGGGCGGAGGACCTCAGTTCATCGAGGCTAAGACCTTCCGTTTCGTTGGGCACTCTGTTGCGGACGGTCAGAAGTACCGAGGGCAGGAAGAGGTCAAGGACTGGGAGGAGCGTGATCCCGTTATTACGTTCCCCAGCAAGCTGGTTGAAATGGGACTTGCTACTGAGGATCAGATCAGTGAGATCAAATCCGGGGTGGATGAATCAGTAGCGGAGGCCGTCGAGTTTGCCAGAGAAAGTCCTGAACCCGATCTTTCTGAAGTCAACAGTGACGTTTTCGCCTAGTTCATATGCCACAAATCCTATTTAGAGAAGCACTGAAACGGGGACTCGAGGAAGCACTCGAAAACGACCCGCGCGTGTTCATGATGGGTGAAGACATCGGTGAGTACGGCGGTGCTTACGCTGTAACCGATGGATTCTTGAAGAAGTTCGGACCCGAACGCATCAAGGACACCCCGATTTCAGAGCAGGCATTTCTGGGCGCCGGAATCGGTGCTGCGGCTGCCGGGCTGCGACCGATAGTCGAATTCATGTCGATTTCGTTCTCACTGGTAGCGTTTGACCAGATAGTGAACATGGCCGCTAACCTGCGCTATATGTCGGGCGGTCAGATCAGCGTTCCGATGGTGATACGAGCGCCAACCGGTGCCGGTGTGCAGCTTGCTGCGACGCACTCTCAAAGTTTTGAGACGTGGCTTGCCGAGGTTCCGGGCATGAAAGTTGTCTGCCCATCGAACCCGTACGATGCACTTGGTCTCATGCGATCTGCAATCAAGGACGATAACCCCGTTCTCGTGGCCGAGCCTGCACTGCTTTACGGTGCGAAGGGTGAAGTCCCCGACGAGTACTACGAAATCGAGATTGGCAAAGCCGATGTAACTCGAACCGGCAGCGATATCACGCTCGTTTCGTATGGATACGGGATGCGTCCGGTGAACGAGGCTGCCGATACGCTCGCGGAACGTGGTGTTTCGGCTGAAGTGATCGACCTGCGATCGTTGAGCCCGCTCGACATGGACGCGGTCGTTCAGTCGGTTCAGAAAACGAATCGCGTTGTTGTCGTCGACACGGCGCGCCGTGTGGGTGGGATCATGGCTGAAGTAGCTGCTGATCTTCAACAGAAGGCATCGGAATGGCTCGATGGCCCCGTCATGCGAGTCGGCTCAACCGACGTTCCGTGGCCCTACAACAGGGGGCTCGAACAGGAAGTTCTAACCGATGCCAACGATGTGATTGCTGCCGTAACCGAGGGCTACGGAATCTAGGCTCGTTGTATTTTGGTGATTTCTGGTGAAATTCAGGGCTGGTGACCGCCACGTAATCTGTCACCAATTCTTGTGAGTGAATCTGAACAAATCCCAGAGACGATGTACCATTCGTCCAGTTAGAGTGATCTTCACCTAAACAGGCATCACGACTAGGCCAGTCCCAATCAGTTAGGCGGCCGGGCAGCAGGAGGACAGTTTCAATGAATGTACTTGATCTTATTTCTCCTACTAACGCGCCCATCTCAGAAGCTAACTCGGGCCAGTCGATTGTCTCCCTTATCTAGGTATTGAATTTGAGACGTGCGGCAGATTTCCCCGAGTGTTTCGAGGAACCCCTACGTTGAACACCCCTTCTAACGGCGATGCCCCGGATACCCCTGTTACCAGTTCACTTTCTGGTGACGATTACGCGAATCTTGTTCAGTACGGTCTGACCGAAACGGTGCAGGCACGATTTACTGAAATTCGCGACAAAGACTCCGAACTCGTCCCCGGCAGAGTAGCCCGGGTCGACGGGATCTCCACTTTTGTGCACGGAAACTCGTCCGACTTCCGTGCGGTGGCCACATTTGCGCGCATCGCACACGATGATGAATCCGAGATTGAACCTGCCCAGCCGACGGTCGGTGACTGGGTTCTGATCAGACCCGGTCAGGATCTTGACCCCGACGAAATAGAACTCGTGCTCGGTCGTCCATCTCTACTGGTCAGAAAGCGCGTCCAGCGTGGCAAAGAGGAAGGCGACGAGCAGGTTCTCGCAGCCAACATCGACACGGTTTTTATTGTTCAGGCAGCGACTTACTTCAACTCGAATCGTTTGGAACGTGAGGTAGCGCTCGTCTGGGGAAGCGGGGCGGAGCCAGTGGTGATCCTTTCGAAACTCGATCTTCTGGAGGACGCAGACCCTGCAATAGTGATCTCCAGTGCTAAATCGTCAGCACCTGGAGTAGAAGTTTTTGCTGCGAGCGGCATAACGGGTGAGGGCACACAGTCGCTCGGTCGATACACAACCGCTGGCAACACTGTGGTGCTCATCGGCGCTTCAGGTGTGGGGAAATCGACTTTGGTCAACCAACTGATGGGACATGAAGCGATGGACACGGGGGAAATCCGGGAAGCCGATGCCCGTGGAAGGCACACGACAGTAACTCGCCAGCTTCTGCCACTCCCTGGGGGCGGCGTGCTGATCGACACACCGGGAATCCGCACGATCGGACTGGTGTCGGGGAGCGAAGATGCGCTCGCAAAGACCTTCTCTGAAATCGAAGAGTTTTTCGGGAAGTGCAAGTTCCGCGATTGCGGGCATGTCGGTGAACCGGGCTGCGCTATCGCTGAGGCGATTGCAGACGGCCGACTACTTGCTTCACGATTCGAGTCGTATAAGCGTATGGGTCGTGAGTTGCAGCACGATGAAACCAAGCATGATCCCACCGCCAAAACCGATCATCAGAGAAGAATGCGGGTTGTAGCCAAGGCTTCCCGCCTGAAGTCGCGCATGAATAAGGGGAGTGGATCTAACTAGAGGCACTCTAAAACCCGGCATTTTTACTCATCTTCGCCGGAATGTTGTGTACCCTTCATCAACAGGTCTTCATAGACTTGGTATTTGAGCAAGTCGGACCCACAAATTTCGTGGGTCAAACGTCCCTGCAGGAGCCCAAAATTGATTAGCGAAGTGACCATGCCCTCAATGGGCGCCGACATGACCGAGGGCACTATAGCCAAATGGCTTATTGCCGAGGGTGAAAAAGTTGGCCGAGGGGACAAGTTAGCCGAGATCGAGACCGATAAGACGGTCGTCGAAATGGAAGCCTACTCCGAAGGTCTGCTGCGCAAGATAGTTGTTGAAGAGGGCTCTCTCGTACAGGTCGGCACGATCATCGCGTACATCGGCGATGCTGATGACGAAGTTCCTGAAACCGCAGCCCCCGCAGCTGAAGCACCTAAAGCCGAAGAGGCTGCCCCGGCCCCTGCTGCAGCTGCTCCAGCGCCTACTCCCGCTCCTGTGCAACAAGCAGCGCCAACACCTGCTCCTGCCCCTTCTGGCGCACCTGCAGTAGCGGGCGGACGAGTTAAGGCCTCCCCTATAGCCCGCAAGATCGCCGAAGAAAAAGGCATCGACATAGCCGCTGTTACCGGCACGGGTCCCGGCGGGAGAATCACCAAGTCCGACGTTGAGAATTTCATTCCTTCACCGGGATTCGCCGCTTCCGGCGGTCGCTCACCGGTCGTCATAGACGGATCGGACACCCCGCTAACATCGATGCGACAGGCAATTGCCCGCGTAGTCGTGCGCTCCAAGACCGAGGCTCCGCACTACTACGTCACCCACGAAATCGATATGGGTGCGGCGATGACGTTCCGCAAGCAACTGAACGAGGCGCTCGAGGAGGCCGGTGATCGTGTTTCGGTGAACGACCTGATTTTGAAGGCTGTCACCAACGCGCTGATCAAGTACCCGAAGTGGAACTCGTCCTTCGATGGCGACAAGCTGATCGGCCATTCGAGCATCAACCTCGGGGTAGCGATCGCACTGGAAGAAGGCCTGATCGTTCCGGCATTGGTTGGCATACAGGACATGTCGCTTATCGAGATTTCCCGAGCGGTTCGTGATCTAGGTAAGAGGGCACGAGGTGACGGTGGATCGTTGACGCAGACCGAGATGACATCGGGAACGTTCGGAACATCTAATCTTGGTATGTTTGGCACCGACACGTTTGCAGCGATTATCGTTCCTCCTAACGCCGGGATTATTGCCGTTGGTACCGTGAAGGAAAAACCGGTTGTGCGTGACGGTGAAATCGTCGTTGGCTCGATGATGAACGCCACGATCTCTGCAGATCATCGTGTGGGTGATGGCGCAGAGGCCGCTATCTTCCTGGGTGAATTCCAGAAGAACCTCGAAAACCCGACTCGCCTGATGCTTTAGGTGCTTCGGACGGGCAGGCTCGCAAAACAAACTGGGTGTTGAGCCTCGAGTAGCAAGCACAGCGAAGCGAACGCAAACTCCCCGCTGATCTGAGCGGGGCATCGATAGGCTTACGGACGATGTACATACGGGAAACATTCAATACTGAAGAGCGATCGGTGCTGAGCCGGTTCTTCACGAACATTGATGGTCCTGTTTTCGCTCTCGTAAATCTTCCCGAAGTAGTGAAGGGCGCTTTGTTCGCCCGCTACAGCCGTTCCCCGAAGTCGCTCCGTCGACTGTTTCTGGACGAGTTCTACGATCAGCCTGACATTTCGATTAAGGACATCGCTGAAGATTCTGAAACCTCGGATCTGGTTTCTCTCGAACGCGCAGAGGGTCTTTTCGACCGTGTTTTCTCCCAGTACGGTGACGACTCGGTTGCCCAACTTGGCGGTGCCCACATTGCCTGTGAACAGGCCTCCAATCTGCTGACCAAGGTTCTTGAGTGGGGGCGGTTGGCCGCCTATCTCGAACAGTCGACTCGCTACATTTTCTACGATCAGAAGCTGAAAGACCGCTACCGATATACAGCACCACCCGAGATCGAAACAGGCCCGTTAGCCGACCAGTACGCTAGCACTATGGACTGGCTGTTTGGCGAGTACTCGGAACTGGTGCACACATGCGTGCCGTATTTCGAGAACCAGTTCCCGAGACAGGAAGGCGACTCGAAGTTCATATACACCTCTTCGATACGCGCCAAGGCGTGTGACTCAGCGCGGGGGTTGCTGCCCGCCTCAACTACTTCGAATGTGGGAATATTTGCTACCGGGCAGGCGTTCGAGTCGATGCTTATTCGCATGAACAGCCATCCTCTTGAAGAAGCTCGTGACTACGCCGGGATGATGCTCGTGGAGCTTCGAAAAGTCATTCCGTCGTTCCTCAAGCGAGTTGATCTGCCAGATCGCGGCGTGGCATGGTCGGGTTATTTTCAGAACAACCACGAGGCCATGGAACGGATTGCTTCGAGCATTGATGCAGAGCCGGACGGCATTGATGAAGTTTCGCTGGTCGAGTGGGATCCCGATGCGGAGAACAAGATTGCCACCGCTGCTCTTTACTCGCACACGGATCTGCCCGACGCACAGCTCCAAGCTATCGTCACTGGAATGAACGATGCTGACAAGGCCGAAGTGATTCGCGCTTACGTTGGCGACCGCCAGAACAGGCGTCACAAGCCGGGTCGTGGCATGGAACGCTCGTTCTATCGCTTCGATGTGCTTTCAGACTTCGGCAGTTTCCGCGATCTCCAACGCCACCGCATGCTGACCCTGGACTGGCAGCGGCTCGGTGTGAAACACGGCTACTCAACTTCGCCGTCTATCGAGGAGGTCGGCTGGACTCAGCGCTGGGACGATGCGATGGGGCGGATGAGTGATTTCCACGATACCGTGATGAACGAACATGGTCCCGACGTTTCGCAGTATGTTGTGCCTTTCGGGTTCAAGCTGCGGTATTCGATGCAGTTCAACGCCCGGGAAGCTTTCCACATGCTGGAGCTTCGCACGTCGCAGCAAGGACACCCGGACTACCGGCGGGTTTGCCAGATGATGCATACGCTGATTCGCGATAAGGCGGGGCACAGGGCACTAGCCGACGCCATGACGTACGTGGATCACGGAAGTTACGGACTCGAACGCCTCGAAGCAGAACGTCGTTCGGAGCAAAAGCGAGAAGCCTCATCGCCCTCGGATTAGTTTGGGCTTGCTTGATGTTCCCCCTGCTTTCCGATGGCCAGCACTGTTTAATAATTTCCCGAGCGAAGTCATCGTAGCCGAGGGATCTGGTGTGGGGACGCGCTTGGTGGATTGAATGCAGGAGTCGTCCGCAAAGTCTTTCGCGACGCCCCTCCAGATCCCTCCACTTCGCTTCGCTGCGGTCGGGAAATCGACTGAGAGCTTCCGCAATATGCGAATGAAGTCTCGCTTACGCACTCCCCCTGCTGCGCGTCATTAGCCACGCCGGTACAAGAGCTACTGCGGACAGCACCGCTGCGTACGTGTATAAGCGGGTGAAGACTTCAACGGCAGCATCGCTAGCGCTATCGATGATTTGTTGCTGAACGACCGGATCTGTCGAGAACGCTGGAACTTCTGCCACAAGATTATGGAATTGCACGGTCCCTAGAGCTGTCATTGTCGCGAGACCGACAGTCATCCCGACCATGCGAGAAACGCTCAATAAAGCCGAAGCAGCACCACGTTGATCACCCTGAACACCCCACAGCGCGGTCTCGGCGATGGGCGAAATGAGCAGTCCAAGACCGAGACCTGCAATCGCGAGATGGATAGTCAGCATCGGCTCAGCAATGTCCATCGTCCAACTCGACAGCAGCAAGAAGCCGAGAGTGGTTACAAGAAGACCCGTTATCGCCGGAATTCGCGAACCGAATCGCTGGGTGACGTAGCCCCCAATCAACGCTCCAACACCAATCGCAATAGTCATCCGCAGCAGCTGAAGCCCGCCTTCGAGTGGTGATTTCCCAAAGACAGATGCCGCCATGAGAGGGACTGTGACCATTCCAATAATCAACACCGCACCAATCAGAAAATGAGTCAGGTTGGAGTTGCTGAAAGAAGGTAGCTTGAACAGTTTTTGTGGGAACAGCGGATCGCTTGAACGGTTGTTCATGAACACTAGGAGCACGACCAACAGTCCCGTGGTTACCAGCGATATCGCCATCAACAAATCCGGTCTGCCCACTCGAACAAGCCCGATCGTTAGCAGCGTAAGCGCCGCTGGGAAAACAACAGCCGTCGGAACATCTACTCGTACGTTGTTCCGTTTCCCGCTCGGTCCTCGCATGATCCATATCGAGGCGATAACGGTAACCGGAATGTTCAACCAGAACGCCCATTCCCACGAAAGCCATGTCGTGATCCCACCGCCCCATAAAGGCCCGAACACCCCGCCGGCTTCAGCGCTCGCGCCGATCAGGCCGTAAGCGATTGCACGGTGCTTGCGGTCTACAAGTTCGCCAACTGCGGCAATCGAGATCGGGATTACGGCTCCACCGCCAATCGCCTGAAACACCCTCGTGCCCACCAGCCAGTTGTACTCGGGCTCCCCGCCGTACAGCCATCCGGGGATATTCGGTGAGATCGCAACAAGAACAGATCCGAGAGTGAACACTGCCATCGCGATCAGGAACGCTCGTCGATATCCGGTTCGATCGGAGATTCGACCCATGAGCGGCATGGCTGCTGTGAAACCGATCAGATACCCGGTAATGGCCCACGACGCCCTGTCTAGCTCACTCACACCCACTCTGAGGTCGGCCATCATGTCGGGCAGAAGCGTGACGACTACCGTCTGGTCGTCGGCCGCGATAAACACGGCAAAGCACAGAGGTAATAGCAGTTTGTACGGTGAGACGATTTGTCCGATTCTGGTGAACATCGGTTAGATCGGTGGTTCCAGCGAAACTTGTTCGTCGAACTCGGAAAGGGTTATCACTCGAATCGTATCGGGCTCATCTTCAGGCTGCACCACGCCGGAGATGATGATCTTTTTCAGGATGTAGCTCTCGGGATCGAAAATCATCTCGACACTAGGCACGGCGTCCGGGTCGACAATGTCAACCAATGGGGCGAGTGTCGGTCCAGTTATCTGACCGATTATCGTAACTTCACCCGTCGGCTCACTGGCCAGAACGAAGCCCGGAGTCTGAGTGTCACCAAGAATATCGGCGACCATTTTCACCGGATCCAGAAACGAGAACGGGCTGTCTTCAGGTGGAATTTCCGACCAGGCACCGGTGAAAATATTCGTCATCCAAGTTCGCTCGCCGATGACGATCGCTTTGGTCCTTACGAACGCCCGGCCGATTTTCGCTTCTGCTTCTAAATCAAGCCCGTTAGGGGCTACGGTGCCGCTGGCCGTTGTTAGTTGTAAGGTGCCCGACAGTGTCGTGAAGCCAGAATCGTGGGCTAATTTGAACTTGAAACTCTTGAGATTTCCCATCGCCGTCTGCGACCGGGCGATGAACTCCGATCCAGTGATAGGAATTATCGTGGGCGTTGGGGGCGGCTCGTTATTCGAGCAGCCAGACAGCAACACGGCTGCAAGCAAACCCGCGACGAACAGAATTATCAGTGATATGTGTTTGCGTGAGCGAACGATTGGCATCTGTGAGTTTGTAGCCTACCGCAGCCAGCAAGGTAGAACGAGAACGGATAACAAGCAAAGGCGAGCTGTTTCGTAGGTGCTCTGTTAGCCGAACTATCCACGACGGATCACGGATCGCTGCAGTCCCGCATGAACCCGCAGACGTCGCACCGCAGCTTGCAGTGGAGGTCAACTAGACGAGTTTCGCAGCGGTCGCATAGCCATATTTTGGTCTCAGCAATCGTCGCCATTTCAGCGCACGCTCCCTGCTCGGCCGCATCAAATGGCCAAAACGACCATATGCCAGATCGATCACACGAATGATTCTAAGAATTCCCAGTCAAATCAGCGAATAAAGGGTGTGGCTGGTCAGTTCGTCTCTGCTGAGATGACCATCGTGCCAGAGGGATTTCTCCCGATAGCGTTCAATCGTTCCTGAGTAATCATCACGCTCGTATAGGTGAACAGTGGAGCCGGGAGTAGGAATGCCACGTTAGCTGATCCGATTTCGCTAACTTCAAACTGGAAAACCGGGCGAGGCGCGTCGTTTCCCATCAGCCAAAACGTGTAGGCGAACCCGGGCTGCGGTTGTTCCAGTCCCTGAACCTGTAGCACCGCTTTGTCATCGACGACACTCACGGCGATCAATCCGGATGCTGCTGTCTCGGGAGTCGATGTCTCGGAGTTGGCGAGCCAACTTGTGAGTTGGTAGTCCTCGCGCATGGCTACGTAAGTGAGCCAGCTCTGATCACGGAGCGCCTGCCTGAGAGCAACATTTGCGGTCGCGAGTTCGGACACCATCTCTTCCTGATGTACGACCATTTCAGTCGTGGCCCCGAAATCGTTCTCCATCTGATCCATCTCTGTCTTCATGGAAGCGACCATGGTGTCAGAGTCGGTTATTGCAGTGAAAAGTTCGGTTTTTATACTGGCAATCGCTGTGGATTCAGCGGTGAGTTCGGACCTGAGTGCGCCGATCTCGTTGCTGAGTCGATTGTTCTGCGCTGTGATCACCCCGACGACAACCAGCACGAGTACTGCTGTAACTGCCGATGTCGCTACCCCAGATCGGAAAGCACGCGCCCACCAGGAAGCGATTGGGGCTACTGGTTGTGGTGTGAATTGTGTGGGAGCAGGCGCTGACTCTCTCGACGCGAGTTCCAAGATTCTGGATTTCAGATGTGCGGGTGGCGCGACCGGGGGAACGCCGGCTGCGAGTTGGCCTGCGGCTTCTGCAAGCTCGCGGTACTCGGCTGCAACCGCGGGTCGTTTTCGATCAAACTCTCGACAGATTCGCGCTCATCGCCCTGGTCAAGAGCGTCGAGAACATACGCTGCTAAATTCTCGTAGCGCGAATCCATATCGACGTTGTCGTCGCTATTTTTAGAGTTTTCAGTTGTATCTCTAGAGTCGGTCATACTTCCGCGCCCATTTCAGCACTCAGTGCTACACGTAACTTCTTCAGAGCCAACCGCATTCGTGTTTTGACCGTGCCGAGCGGTTGGCCGGTTTTTGTTGCAATCTCAGTTTGTGTGAGCCCTTTGAAATAAGAGAGCTCGACCATGCTTTTCTGTTCTTCAGGCAGCTTATCCATCGCTGCCTTCACCTTGGCATATTCCGATTGAGCGACCGCTGCATCTGCAGGTGATATGTCGCTTGATTTGAGATCGTAATGATCCTCAATATCGTCATTCTCTCGGCTTCTATCGCGCCTTCGCTTTCGCAGTTCATCGATGGTTCGATTGTGTGCAATCGAGAACATCCATGTCGTGAACTTACCTTTTTTCGATGTGTATGAAGCACCTCTTCGCCAGACGCTCATAAACACATCTTGTGTTACTTCTTAAGAACCAACCGGGTCGTTAAGAATTCTGACGGCAAGAGCGAACACCCGCCTGCCGTACCTGTCGTATAGCGTGGCGAGAGCCTCTCGATCTTGTTTACTGATCTGCGCAAGTAATTCCAGATCCGTTAGTCCCTGGTAGTTCAAGCGGTACACCCCGTCCAATCAGGACCCGACCGACCGTGCTGCGTGTTCGCCGCGCGCGCGGAAACATCCAGTCGTTCAGGTAACCATTTGTAAATACGCCCGCTGTGCCGCAACGGATTCCGATTATTCGTGAATTATTTCAGGAATTATTCGGGGGAATCTTCATCACTGTGGCTGGGGCCACGAACGGTGAGTGCCTTGAGCTTGCGCAGTGCGCTCTCGGCCTGTTCGGTGTTTGATCCGGCTGGGGCACGTTCGAGGAACTGTGTAAGGGAGTCCACGGCGTCACCAAAATTTCCAACTTTGGTTTGCAGGTGAGCCAGTTCGCTGAGGTTACGGAGGTTGGTGGGATCGAGAAGCTGGATACGCTCGGAAGCAGCAAGTGCCAGTTCGTACTGCTTGTGTTTTTCGTGAGCTACTTTGAGATTGCTGAGAAGCCTGCGGAGTATCGCTCGATTTTTGGCAGGGTTGAGGAATTTTCGTTCAAGATCATCAAAATCACCGTTCTTAACACGTTCTTTGCCAAGAATATTGGTGATGCACTCTCTTCTCGAAAGCAGGCCGCCCTTGTGGTAAGGATCGACGTATATCCGGTCGTCACCCGAGCCAATTGCCACAACAAAGTGCTTGCGAAGCGATATACCGTCGACTTCCACTCCCGCGACCCGTGCTACTTCGATATACAGAATCGAGAGCGCTACGGGATTGCCCTTCAGGTGGTCGATAACTTCGTTTAAGTGGCTGTTGTTAGGGTCGAAGTAGTTCTTGGAATCGCCGGTGAATCCAACTTCTTCGAACAGAACTTCGTGCATAGCGCCGACAAAGTCGTAAGTCGTGTGGTGCGTCGATAGCCGTGACTTCACACGATTACCGAACTGGGCGATTCTCCCCTGGTACGCCACAACGTCGAGTTCGGGAAACTCGTTCGATGCCGCATAAAGGCTCGCCGCGGCCAGATCTATCTTGCCATCCGGGCGCCGTATTGCTCGGGCGAAATTTTCTTTTGGTGAAAGCGAACTGGTTCCCAATTGTTCTGGCTAATTCCTGTGTTTCTAGGATCGCTTATGAAGTAAAACTTCCCGGCTACGATGAGCACATTCTAGCTGTGAGCAAGCGAAGCTGCAAACCGCTCGACGGGAGGAATTACGTGTTGATTTGACACAGGCCCACTTCGTTGTGAGAATTGGCTGCGTACGGAGCAATGCTTCGTGCGTGTTGTGAATCAACACACGGGGAGCTCGGGATAGCCGGGCTGAGAGGGCAGACACTTGAAACTCTGCCAACCCTTGAACCTGATCTGGATAATCCCAGCGTAGGAAAACGGCCCGAGCGCCACCTCCAAGCGACGATTACCCAGAACTAACTATCTGGTGATTGCGCAGGAACGATGAGCCCGGCCTCCCAACGCATAGCTGTTGAAGACGATAAGAATATCGTCAGCAACGACGCGCTCATCACCTTTTCCAAAGTCGGCTTCGATTACGAACTTTCTCGGATACTGGACGATGTCTCGTTTTCTGTTGATCGAGGCGAGTTCGTGGCGCTCGTCGGGCCGTCGGGTTGCGGCAAAAGCACGATTTTGAACTTGATTTCTGGTGTTTTGGCCCCAGAGAGCGGGCACATCAGTGCCGATGGTCTGGTTCATCACCACGAACGTCTTGGCAACGTTTCTTACATGCAACAGAAAGATCTGTTGTTGCCCTGGCGGAACGTAGCCGAGAACAGTCGACTTGGTCTCGAGCTACGTGGAATCAGCGGAGCAGATTCAAGAGCAGAAGTAGAAAAACTGGCTGAGTCGTTTGGTCTCGCAGACGTGCTGGGTTCAATGCCCCACGAGCTCTCTGGCGGCATGCGGCAGCGCGTCGCACTGCTGCGGGCTGTGCTGCCGGACAACCCTGTTCTTCTACTCGACGAGCCGTTCGGGGCGCTCGACGCCATAACGCGTCGCTCACTGCAGCAATGGTTGTTGAACGTTCTCGATACGTCGAGAAAAGCGGTTGTGCTGGTCACGCACGACGTTGAAGAGGCAATTCATCTGGCCGACCGGATATTGGTCATGTCTACTAATCCGGGCCAGATCATTGCTGAGATTCGGGTTGAACTGGAACCCGATACGGAGCGGAATGAAATATCTACGTCGCCGCAATGCGTCGCGATGAAAAGTCGAATACTCGATCTTCTGGACAGTCAGGAGTTGGCCCAATGACAGTCTTTGGGATATTGCGGGCCCGTACGATGGACTGGCTCCCCGCTGTCGTAACCACAGTGATACTGATCGTGTTGTGGGAAGTTTTAGTCGATGTGCTGGACGTTCAACGATGGCTTCTCCCGCCACCCAGTGTGATCTTCGCCGAGATATTCGATTCATTCGGATTCCTCGCTCGTCAGACTGGAATCACGGCAATGGAGATCGTTGTCGGGTTCGCCATTTCGGTGATGCTCGCAGTGTCGCTCGCATCTGGAATCGTCTGGTCTCGTTCGGTCGAACGCACGATCTACCCGATCATCATCGCTTCACAGACGATACCGATCATCACACTCGCTCCACTACTGATCATCTGGGTGGGGACAGACATCACGTCGAAGGTCATCGTGATCGTTCTGTTCACCTTTTTCCCGATCGTCATCAGCCTGGTGTCGGGACTGCGTTCGGTCGATCAGGAAATGGTCGACATGTTCAGAACGCTCGGTGCGTCTCCATGGCAGACGTTTAGCAAGCTGATGATTCCTTCAGCTCTGCCAAGTTTCTTCGCTGGTCTAAAAGTCGCCGCCGTAGTTTCTGTGATCGGCGCAGTGATCGGTGAATGGTTCGGCGCGAGCGCCGGACTCGGCTGGCTGATGAAGATTGCCGGGGGGCAATTTCAAACGGCGAGAGTGTTCGCCGCTATTGTCGTGCTTTCATTTTTGGCGATGGTGCTGTTCGCAGCGATTGTCGCCCTCGAAAAGTGGTCACTGAGGAAGTACCCACCAACCGCGAATAGAGTTATTCGCTTAGGAGAATCATGAAAAAATTAGTGCTATTACTGGCAGTGTTTGTATCTATGTTCGTCATCGCTTGCAGCGAAAGCGAACCGGAAGACATCGTGGTGACTCTTGATTGGTTCCAGAACGCTAACCACGCTGGAATCTACGAAGCGGTCGATAAGGGCTACTTCAGTGACGAGAATCTGAACGTTACGGTCGAGCCGCCCGCCGATCCAGCAGCAATTCTGGGTCTGGTCGCCAGTGGTGAAAGCGATTTTGCTTTCTACTACCAGCCCGACCTTATCGCTGCTCGACAGGAAGGAATTCCGGTTGTGGCGGTTGCGGGCATTGTTCAGCGCCCACTCAACTCGATCATGACGCTGAAGTCCTCGGGTATCGAAAAGCCCAGCCAGCTCGCTGGCAAGAAAATTGGAACTCCAGGCCTGCCCTGGAACGAAGCCATGCTTACGACCATGCTTGAGGCAGACGGCGTGTCCCGCGATGACGTTGAGGTGATCGACGTCGGATGGACAGTAAGTCAGTCGCTTATGGCCGGTACGGTCGATGCCATTATCGGCGTCTACTGGACTTACGAATCGATCATTATGGAAAACGAGGGCCACGAGACGAATGTCATCATGCCCGATGATTGGGGCGTTCCGAGCTACTACGAGCTGGTTCTAGTTACATCGGAAGACAACGTGAAGAACAATCCTGATGTAGTTGCGAAGTTCGTGAAGGCTTTCAACAAGGGATTCTCCCAAGCGGCCGACGATCCACAGGGAGCTATCGACACGATGCTCAGGTTGAACCCGGACGCCGAGATTGATGAAGCAACCGACCGTGAAGGTGTTGAGCTTCTTGCTCCGCTCTGGAAGTCAGCAGGGGCGCCGGTTGGCTCGTTCGACAGCGCTCGATGGGATTCACTAGTTACCTGGATGAAGGGTCAGGGTCTCATCGACGATTCACTCAAAGCCGAAGACGCCTACGACGCCAGCTTCAGCAAGTAAGTGCCGATGGTGCCAGTGGCACGTTTTCTCCGGCAGGATCTGTCGTCACTGAATAGACAGGTCCAGCCGGGGAAGGGTGGATCTGCAGCTACCTCCTCTCCATGGGGAGAGGATTGAGGTGAGGGAGAAACCCACGACCCTGTCGACATGCCCTCTCCCTAGCAAGGAAAGGCCCTGCTTCATCTCAGCGGCACGATCTCTTTGGCGATCGTGCCGTTTCTGCGAGTGAGCTTGGTGATGGTTTCGATGCCCAGGTCGAGTAGATACGCCCGGCCGACGTCGATTCCCGCACCCACTTGCGCAACCGAGTGACTGTCGTCTCCAAAGCAAAACGGCACGCCCATCTCCGATGCAAGCTGAACGATCCATGGCGCGGGGTAGGGCGTTGCAAGCCCTTTCTCAAGCGATCCGACGTTGAGATCGAGAATGCATCCGACGATTTTCGCTTTTTCGAACGCTGCATAAACCGCTTTCATCACCGAGTCGGATTCAAGTTCCGGCGCACCTTCTGAGAACAGACGCGGAAGATCAATGTGCCCGATAACTTCAGGTCGAAGCTGTTCGATCATCTCGCCAACAAGCTCGTAGTAGCGCAGCACGAACGGTTCGAGACCGCCTCGATTTGCTACCGCTTTGTCGAAATCTTCACGGCTGGTGTCGAACGGCATTTCGTCTACCCAGTGAACAGAACCGACAAGATAGTCGAGTTTGTATTTGCCCCTCAGGTCGGCAGCATTCTGGGCGAAACCTGTTTCGGGTACGACCTCGACCTCAGCTCCCAGCAGAATCTCGATTCGATCGCTGTATTCGTTGACCAGTTCCGCGCAGGTCGCAGCGTATTTACCGAATTTCTGTGCCAGATCGCCGACCGAGAGCCCTGCAGCGACCTCTTCTTCGTAGAGAAATTTCGGGTTTGTCGCAGGTGAGTGCGCAGTCACGCCGAACGTCATGTAGCCGTACGAAACGGCAGCATCGAGCATCCCGCGCAGCGTATCTTGTGCGTGCTCACAAAAGTCACCACTGTGACCGCCGTGTAACGAGACTTTCCAAGGTTTTGCCATCTATTCAGGGTACGTTGGGTCGGTGGCGGATTTCAACAATTTCTCGAGCCCCGATCTTCATCGGGATAAGCTCCGTGATCGAATGCGATGTCGATATCTAGAACCGACGCTGCGGGTAAGCCAACTGGCCGGTATGCCCAACGCCGTCGACCTGGTACACCTCGCCGCCCGAGAACGTAACGAACAATGTGCCGAGCGAAGAGCCGCCAAACGTGCAGTTGGTTGGGTTGTCTGCGGGGGTTGGGTGAGTTCCAACCACTCGACCAGACGATTCGAATTCGTAGATCATCGGACCGGGGCCGGAATTGCTTGAGCCAGCGGTCGCCAGAATTGTTCCCGCTGAAGTCAGAGTCATCCCGTCGATGCTGCGGTTCTTGCCGAAATCGTGCAGCACCTGGTGATCGCCCAGAGTTCCGTCTTCGTTGACGGGATAGGCGAGTAGGCGGCGCGGTTCGTCAGGTTTGTTCGATGTGTCGGCGACGAACAGGGTTTTCTGGTCGATAGAAAACAGCACACCGTTGGGCTTTGACGTATCGAACGTCACTCGCAGTGTGTTCCAGTTGCCACCGAACGTGTGCTCGGCCATATAGACCGATTCGTGTTCAAGATTGTTGGGGCCACCGGTGTAGTTCGGATCGGTGAAGTAGACCCGGCCCTGCTGGTCGACAGCGAGGTCGTTTGGCCAGTTGATTGCCTCGCCTTCAAACGCATCGCTAATCACGACTGGCTCGGCGTTTGGATCTGCGGGATAGACCTTCGTTATCCGGTGTGCATCGCCTTCGCAGACAAACAACTGACCCTGCCTGTCGAAAGTCTGACCGTTCGCCTGACCCGTGTTTTCGCGCCAGACCGAGCTTTCGTTCGTTTTAGGGTCCCACCTGTAAGTCGTGTTCGCGTAGCACTCGTTGTACAGCAGGCCCGATCCATCCCACACTGGACCTTCGGTCAGCGAGTCGTGTTTTGCAATCTGGGTCCATTTCCAATCGGACATTGTTTTTCTTTCAGGTATTAAGCAGCTGTTGGCTTTGAATAGTTGACGCAGGAATGTTGTGGCTGAATTTTGAAGCCTAATTAGGCCAGAGCAAGTATCCGGTTATTCCCGTGTTGCGAGCTACGAGTAGGTGGCCTTCGCTTGACGATACGTAGAGGTCTTCGCCCACGAATGTGCAGTTTGTCGGACGCTGTGCGGGTGTTGGATGGGTCTCTATGATTCGGCCTTTTGGATCGAACACGGTGATGTTTCCACCGGGACCGGAAATCTCCCACCCCGTGCAGGCGACGATGTTGCCCTCACTCGAAAGCGTCATGCCGTCGATCCCTCGGTGCGGCCCGAAGTCGTGAAGCACCTCGTACTCGCCAAGCGAATCATCGTTATTCACCGGGTAGGCACGCAGTTCACGTTTCTGGTCGGCGCGGTAGTCGCTCTCGGCCACGTAAATCGTCTTGTAGTCGCTCGAAAAAAGCAGACCGTTCGGCCCCGAAGTATCAAATGTGCGTCGAACAGTTTTGTATGTGCCGTCATCCTGTGGTTCGGCAGAAATAATCGATGAGTGGTCGATTCCAACGTCCGGATTTACATCACCAACCCGGTCGGAAAAATAGATCGAACCGGAAGGTGTGATCGCCAGGTCGTTTGGACTGTTGATCCGTCGTCCATCAAGACGATCAGCAACGGTCACCATGTCGCCGTTGGGATCGAACCGAACGATCTTGCGTCCGTTGCCGGAGCATCCGAAGAGCCGACCTTCGGCGTCGTAGTTGAGCCCGTTGGTGCCTTCAGTGTTTTCGCGCCAGGTCTCGACCAGCCCGGAGTTCGGATCGTAAGACATGATGCGGTTCATCGCGATGTTTGAGTACATCATCCGCTCACCGTTCCAGGCGTTGCCCTCGGTGATCGTGCCGATAACCGGCGCCGAATTCTCGAAATTCCAACTCATTGTTTTTCTTTCAGTGTTTTTCGTTCAGTTTGGTAAGTGTTGGCTGGTCAGGGGCTTATTGAGCTTCGAGTGTTAGTCGCAGCCCAGTTGATCTGCAAGGTCGTGGAAATCTTTTGCGAAATAGTCGAAGTCGGGTTCGGGTTCAAGATCGGGTTGTTTTGAATCACCGAACTCGTCAGGTCGAGTAACCAACGCCGCACGAAGCCCCGCGTCGATAGCGCCACGTAGGTCGTTGTTGTGGGCCGCCACGAGCATCACCTGCTCATGCTCCAGTCCCAGCAGCTCCGCAGTGCGCTGATACGCCTTGGGATGCGGCTTGTACTTGCCCGTCAGTTCGGCCGAAAGCACGGCATCCCACGGCAAATTTGCGTACTTTGCCATGTTGGTCAGCAGGGCGACATTGCCGTTTGAGAGCGAAGCAATCGTGAACTTTGACTTGAGCCGAGCGAGACCGTCCGTGGAATCGGGCCAGCCGTCGAGCCGGTGCCACGACTTGTTGAACTCCACCAGTTCTTCCTCATCGACAGTCGGAAATTCGCACTGCCCCAGCAACACATCGAGTCGTTCACGGTGAATCTGATCGACTATCTTCCACTCGTCTTCCCCCGCGTTTACTTTCGCCATCCCGGCTCCGTATCCGGCGCGCCAATCGTCAGCGAACTGGTTCCAGTCGGCTTCAACACCGTGCCTCGATCCAAACTCGGCCGCCTGCCGAGATATCGAAGTGCGCCAGTCGACCACGGTGCCGAACACATCGAATACGAGTGCACGAATGTCGGCTTTACTGAAATTGTCACTTTTACTGGCGCTCATTCGTTTGTCCAGGTACCTTGATTCGAGATCATCGAGAGGAATTCGGTTATTGGAAGAGTTACTCTGCACGAACCCGCCGACGGGCGGTATTCTAGTTGCCCGCACCGGTCTGTCCAGATCAACGCAGCTTTAAGCACGTAGATTTTGTTGGCGTGAGAGAGTATTTTTAGCGCTGTGGCGCGATCTTACGGATAGTCTGCGCTGACTTTGACGGAAAATATTGCACCTGTATTACTGAGGAATGGTTTACGAATGACCAACACAAAGCGACTTTATCTGACCGAGGCCGAAGTGAGCGGGCTGCTCGACATGAATCTGGCTTTGGACGCCCTCGACGAAGTGTTCAGGGCTCGTTCCGCCGGGGAAGTACATAACGAGCCCCGCAAGCGTGTGCCTGCTGGAGGCGGCCCCATGAACTTCATGGCGGCGTCGTGGCCAAAGCGCGGGTGGGCAGGGCACAAGTCGTACGTGAGCGGTGATTTCCGAGTGACTCTGTTCGGAACGAACGGTGAAGGAATGCTCGCACTTATCAGCGCAGGCAGGATGGGACAGGTTCGTACGGGTGCTGCTTCGGGCATCGGCACGAAATACATGGCGCGTGAGAACTCTTCTTCGGTTGGGATCATCGGATCCGGATACCAGGCTCAGACCCAGCTTGAAGCGGTTTGCGCGGTACGAGATATCAAAGACGTGAAGGTGTTTTCTCGTAACCCCGAGAATCGAGAGAGCTTTGCTTCGACGATGAGTGAGCGACTCGGTGTGAATGTTGTTGCTGTCGATTCGAAAGAAGCTGCGGCCGATGGTATGGATGTGCTGATCGCTGTTACGAGTTCTGTGGAGCCGGTGATTACTGGCGACATGGTCGAGGCTGGCATGCACATCAACGCTGCCGGAAATAACTCGTGGATGAAGCGTGAGTTGGATACTGCGGCGATTGTCAAAACTGATCTGGTTGCAACTGATGACATTGATCAGGCAAAAATCGAGTGTGGTGAGCTGATGCGCGCCGCCGAGACCGGACGTTTCGCGTGGGACTCGCTGGTACGACTGGATCGTATCGTGGCCGGCGTGCGGACGGCCCGAACCTCAGACGACGACATCACGTTGTTCGAATCACAGGGCGTCGCGTTCGAGGACATTGCGGTCTGCGGCCGAATCTACGAACTCGCGCTTGAGCGCGGGATTGGAACTGAGCTGGGTTAGTTAGTCCTCCCTCCCACTGCTCTGGCGTGCCCCACGGGGTTCTGTCAGAACTCAGAGCTCCAGTCGAAACTAGATCGACCTAAATAGACCTTCGAACCCTCTATTTATGCCGACAATTCGGTCATTAGAGTCGACCACTTGTTGGTAAAGATCTTCCTTCGAATGTCTGCTGGAACATGCGCACGACCTACTGGCTGGACTCTCAGATAGTTTCGTAATTCGTCGAATGCCGTACAAAACCGACTCGCTGACTCGAACTTAGCGAAGCCGAGCATCGGATAGTAACGCTGCTTGATCGATCTATGATCTTGCTCGATAAGGTTGTTCAAATACTGATTATGTCGGTGTAAGACCTTACGACCGACGATCCAACGAATTGCCTTCGATAGGCAGGATGTTTATCAGTTGTCATCCGCAGTGGCTTCCGCCCTGCACTATCGAGTAAACGCCGTAAGAAACGTCGAGCTGCATGCTTATCTCGGTGTTCACTAAGCATCGAATCAAGTAGGTTTCCTTCTCGATCTATGGCTCGATAGAGATATCGC
>Ga0209403_10002170_pt1 | contig 23904 bp, 21 predicted proteins | sample ArcticOcean_MG_C_8_FD_187440 | JGI IMG/M metagenome (GOLD analysis project Ga0209403, IMG submission 187440) | Marine microbial communities from western Arctic Ocean - ArcticOcean_MG_CB11_86 (SPAdes) (version 2) | ecosystem: Environmental > Aquatic > Marine > Oceanic | place: Arctic Ocean... | reverse complement strand
GGCTAGTCGTCGTTAATGTAGTAGGTCATGGACTGAAGGGATAGAACTGGGTCGATGTTGCGAATCCTGATGCCCTCACGTACCTGCGGGGTGATGGGGGCGTAGTTCAAGATTGCCTTGACTCCACAGGCCACTAATTGGTCAACCACGTTCTGGGTAAATTCCACGGGAACCGCGATAATGGCAATGCTGATTTTCTCACGTGCCACAATCTGGTCCAGCTCGTCCATCTTGCGCACTTCCAAGCCGCCGATAGACTCGCCAACGACCTTGTCGTTGAGGTCGAACGCAGCCACCAGGTGAAATCCGTCTGGATTGAACCCGGGGTAGCTCAAAATGGCGCGGCCGAGACGACCAACGCCAACCACAGCGACGTTCCACGGGGAGTTGATGCCCAATATTTGCCGCAGTCGATCCAACAGGTCGCGCACGCTATAGCCGCGACCTTGTTTCCCGAAGCGCCCAAAATAGCTGAGGTCTTTGCGAATTTGAGCCGGGGTTACCTGAAGTTTTTCTCCCAGTTGCTGGGAGCTAACCACCTGTATCCCGTCCTCCAACAGTCGGTTAAGTATCCGCACGTACTGCGGAAGCCGACTGATGACGACTTCAGGTACTTCTGAGCGGCTCTGTCGAGATTCGAAATTAGGAGGCATGGCGTTTTTATTCCTTCACCGACAGCTATCTGTTGGCAAAATCACCAATTCAGACCGCCAGAGGGTGAACCAGGCTTCGAATTAAGTGTTCCACGGCGTTAATTCGGACTGCCGTTGCCTATAATCTATAATGTACGTTCAATGCACGTCAAGAACTCGATCAATAATTCAAAATCCATCCCAGGCATAAACGGGAGATTTCAGTGCATATAGGCGTCTGCCGAATAATGCTCCACTTGCCTGAATCGGCCAGCCTGAAGGACAAACGCCAGGTTTTCCGGTCCCTTTCCGCTCGGATCCGGAATACCTTTAATGTCGCCGTGGCCGAGGTGGAAGACCATGAACTGTGGCAACGGCTGACCCTGGCCGTTTGCTGTGTCAGCACCGATTCTGCCCACGCCAACGAAATGGTTTCCAAAGTGGTCGAGTTTATCGGAGAATCCAGCCGAGACTTAGAACTTCTGGATTACGAGACCGAGATTATATCCGGGGCCTAAGTAAGGCCTACTGGTCTTTTGACTGAAGCTCGCCAAGAAATTCTTCTATCGCTCCCCAGTACTGCTCCCCGCCGACTTCGTAAGTATCGTTGTGCGCCGCTCCCTCAAGTACCTGAAAGCGCTTTGGCTGGTTGGCCGCATCATATAGTTTGCGCCCCTGGGACAATGGGACAGTCTCGTCCTGGTCGCCGTGAAGCACCAACAAGGGCACGTTCAATTGGCGGATGCGGGTTAGGCTGTCGTAATGGTTCCGCACCAGCCAAGCGACCGGAGGGAATGGCAGCGTAACGCTGGCCATGTCACGAACCGACGCAAATGGAGAGACCAGCACCATGGCCATTGGCGGGCGGGTCAAAGCCAGCTCTATAGCAACTGCCGCGCCCAAAGAATGCCCCAGGTAAATTATCTTTTCTGACGCCACGTCATCTCGGGCAGATAGATATTCAATGACCGCTCTGGAGTCCAAATACGTGCCCTGCTCGGAGGGGCTACCCTCACTCTCACCGTAGCCCCGATAGTCAAATATAAAGAGGTTGGCCCCGGTGCGGTGATGCGCTAATGCCAGTTCGTCAATCCGGTAACCGTTATTTCCGCCGTTGCCGTGGAACCAAAGCCACGTGGTGTTAGACGCCTTATCGGGGACTATATTTGGGTCACCAGCTATGAACCAGCCGTGTAGCGTTAGGCCATCTGAAGTTTGGATTCGGACGTCTTCGTATTCAAGACCGGCGTTACTGGGTGTGTACAACAACTCAGTCGAGGGAAAGAAGACAAACCGTTTTTCCAACTGGGACCAGAGCACGAAGAAGGTGACTCCATAGGCCAGGGAAATGCCGACGAGGACGCGAACCAAGAGCCAACGAGCCCGTCCAATCATCAGCTTGGTTAGCATTGCAACCTAAGTACAGAGGCGAGATTTGTAGCGGCTTTAGGCCCGGTGTCAGCTAATAGCCGAGGATCCGCGGCTGGCCAATAACTCTTGCAGGCCCTCTGAGAAATCACGTTTGATCATCACAGCGTCGCTGCCCAAATCCCGGGCTTTTCGCAAGACGCCCGGCTCGCCGTGGGGGCCGTAGGCAACGACTCTAGTGTTGGGGTCTTTAGACGCCGCCAGGCTCTCCAGAGCTTCGGTCCAGACCGATTCATCCATTTCCAGGTCAACCAGCACCAGCGGCACAGTGTGGGACTCTGCGGCTTTCATAAGAGCTTCGGCAGTGGACGCGCTGACGGTTTCCAGTCCGCCGGCTTCAGCTGCAGCTTCAATGCGGGGCATGAAGAATAGGTTGCTGGTCAAGACCAGTACAGTTTCTTTATCGGCCATTAGATTGGCCAGGAAACGGTACAGCAGCCACCGCCTTGGGGTAGCTCTGCTGTTCTGCCTCGATAGTAGACAGTCGGCCCGCCACGTCACGCACTTGAGGCCGATCTGCTTGGCATTTGGAACACCACGCCTGCTCTTTGGTAAAGAGCATCATGTTGTCCTTTTTAACCGTCACAATCTCGATTTCGGTGCCGCACTCACCACAGGAACTAACTATTTCTACTTCTGTAATTGGCATTTAAACATCACTTTAGCCGGGCTATAAATCTAGACTGTCCGCGAGTAACTCAATTACGTCTTTGGCTTGTTTCTCAGAGGCCAGTCCTTTTGCTTGGATGCCTTCATCCAACATCTGGACGCAGAATGGGCAGGAAACCCCCACCATGTCCGCATCGGTATCTATGAACTGGTCTGTCCGGGCGTGGTTGACACGGTCTCCTTGGCTTTCTTCAATCCACATGTGACCACCGCCGGCGCCGCAGCAGAAGCCACGCTCGCGACAGCGGGAACCCATCTCAACCAGCTTTAGGCCTGGGATGGCCTTGGCTACGTCGCGGGGCTCGTCATAGACGCCGTTGTGTCGACCCAAGAAGCAGGAGTCGTGATAGGCCATGGTCACATCCAACATCTTCACGGGCTTTATATCGCCATTCTTGATGAGCCGGTCCACAAACTGGCTGTAGTGTAGAACCTCAAAGTTGCCGCCCAACTGGGGGTATTCATTCTTCATGGTGTTGAAGCAGTGGGGACAGGTGGTCACCACCTTCTTCACGTTGTAACCGTTCATGGTATCGATGTTCTGTTGGGCCAGTATTTGGAACAGGTACTCGTTACCCATACGACGCGCTGGGTCTCCGGTGCAGGTCTCCTCGTCACCCAGGATGGCAAAGTCCACCTTGGCGGCCTTCAGCACCTTGGCCATGGAGCGGGCGATGGCCTGGCTCCGTTGCTCCAAAGCCGGGGTACACCCAACCCAGAACAGGACTTCAGCGTCGGGTTTCTCAGCCAGAGTTGGCACTTCAAGACCTTCTGCCCAGTCTGTGCGAGAGTATTGGGTGCCGCGCCAGGGGTGGCCACGCTGTTCCAAGCTTAGTAGAGCGTTCATGGCCGACTCAGGCGCTTTGGACTCTTCCAAGACCAGGTGGCGGCGCATGTCCATGATGGTGGGTACATGCTCCACCGTCACCGGGCATTCTTCCATGCAGGCACCGCAGTTCAGACAATCCCAGATTGACGACTCAGAGATAATCGATGGCACCAGCGGAGATGGCTCCACGAGATCGACGTTCCGTTCACCCTGATGACCAATGGCCACCATGTGGTCTTTGATCCCCTCAACGATGTGCATCGGCGAGAGTTGTTTGCCCGTTAGGTTGGCGGGGCAGACATCCGTGCAGCGACCGCAGACGGCACAGGCATAGCCATCAAGTAACTGCTTCCAGGAGAAGTCTTGAACGCGCCCTGCGCCGAATTTCTCGGTGTTTTCCAGGTCCATCAATGGTAGAGCGCCCTTGGGCTCCAAGGACCGGAAATAGGCGTTCACAGGGGCCGCAAACATGTGCATGTGCTTGGTGAACGGGATATAGACGGTAAAGATCAGGATGATGGACAGATGAGACCACCAGAAAAAGCCTTGCCAGAAGTTGGCAGCACTGGCACCCACCCCCCAGTCTATGAACAACTCGCCCAGCCATTTGCCGATGTAAACGTCAGCCTCTGGGCCGGTCCCGCCTTGGGCCACCCAGAAGGCGTGGGTCAGCAGCGTGGATGCCATCAACCCGGTAATCAGAACCACGATTATCAGAGCATCGGAATGGCGGGTGAGGTCAAACCGGAGGCGGCTGGGCTTAACAACCCAGCGGCGGACAAACGCCCAAATCAGCACCACCAGCATGACGGCCGACAATATGTCCAAGTAGGCGCTGTAGACTCTGACGCCAGTCTCGGTCAGCAGCCACTCGGGGAATCCCGCATTTACTGAAGCAGCAAAGATAAAGATGCCGTAGCTGAGCATGAAGGTCAAAAAGCCCCAGAAGATGATGGCGTGGCCGATACCGGCGTAGTCGCCATACTTCACTCGCTGTAGCACTTTTTGTTGGCCCAGGGAGATGAGTAACGCACCTTTGAGCCGCACCAGCGGTTGGTCAAACCGGGCAGTTTCTTTGCCCTGCAAGACCAGCTTCACCACTCTGACGTAAAAAGCGTAATGGAATACTGCCAGGGCGATGCCCAACAGACCTAATACGCCTATCCAAAGGGGCAACGCCCCTATATCTCCAGGAGGAACCACACTCTACACCCGCTTTACCAGACGGCGAACCGTCCGGACAATTTTTGCTTTTCGATTATCGGATACGCAGATTGCCAATGCGCCATTTTAGCATGATTCAGGCGCGGCTCCACCTAGGTGAATCGCACCTGAATCTAGGTCTCCGATTAAACCGCCTGAAACGCCCCAAAAGAACGCAGCTTAGAATTCTTTGATCCGAGGAATAACCTCTTGTCCCAGCAATTCTATCTGCTTCAACACCTGTTCCTGAGGCATGCCGGGCCACTGCATACGGCAGATCATATGGTTCACGCCCAGTTCGTCGTGGTAGCGGCGGAACTCATCGACTATGTCGTCCGGAGAACCCAACAGGAACCGGTCCTTTGCCAGGTCCTGATAGGGCACGCTGAAGCTCTCATCGCCGGGCAGGGCTTTGTCCTGGCCCCAATCGGCATAGGCTTTGTATTTGGCCTCAAGGAAAGGCTGGCTTTCTATGTAGGCAGTCTCTCGGTCTTCGGCCACGTACATCTCACGCATCATCGGCAGTTCATCCGGCACGGGGTTTTCGAACTCTTCCAAGGCTGCCTTGTAGTGAGTCCATTGGTCGGCGACCATCGGTACGGTGGCGTGAGGGTTGATTAGCCAGGGGTAACCCCAACGAGCGGCGCGGCGAATTGCCACATCGTTATTAGCCGCAACCCAAATGGGAGGATGGGGGTTCTGTACTGGCTTGGTGCTGAGCTTGGTCTTCGGCACCGTGTAATACTTGCCGTTAAACTCAATCTCGTCTTCAGACCACAATCGCTTGATTAGGTCCATGGCCTCGTTCATACGCCCAACACGCTCACCGCGCTGCACGCCAAAGGCCGTGTATTCTTCGTCCCGGTAACCAAGGCCAACGCCAAATACAAACTTGCCGTTGGTGATGGCGTCCAGTGTGGCGATGCTCTCCGCCAGTTCGACCGGGTTGTGCAGCGGCACCAGAATAACGGTGGCCGCCACCTGCATGTCGCCGGCATCGGCAGCCAGGCGAGCCAGCAGGGTCAGCGAAGTGCTCATCTGATAGGGCGCCGCCAAATAGTGTTGGCCGGTGGCAATGAGGCTGAAGCCAGCGTCCCTTGCCGCCCTGACCTGCTCTGAGCTCTCCTCAATCTTTTCCGGCATGGATTCGCCGGGGAGATATTGGTTGGTGACAAAAAATCCTAGTTTCAAGAGGTCTCCTTCTCAGCCTTTCGGTGTCCTATCTTATGTGAAATCAGCGCTTGCGAAGGACGCATATCAATCTCACACTGAAACGGCATTTAAGCATGTAGTTTAGTCCGAGAGCAATTGCCGAACAACCCTAAAAACCCCTTGCCTCGCCTGGGTATAACAAGTAGAATCCGCAATTAACTCCGGTTGTCTAATCAAGCTTTTTGACTAAACAATCAACAAAACAAACACGGTAGGAGTAGCATGAAGATCGCACGCTTCCGCAGCAATGGACGGACCGCCTATGGGGTGGTCCAGGGTGATGAGGTGGTGGAGATAAGAGGCAGTATCTATACCAGATTCCGTCTGACCGACACGAAACACCCGCTGCAGAACGTGAAGTTGCTTCCGCCGACAGATCCGACTGAGATCTGGTGTCCCGGCCTGAACTTTGCCAATCATTTGGAATACGCCGCCGGCGTATTGGGCGATGACGCACCAGAGGTTCCCACCCACCCAAATCCCTGGATCAAAGCCAGGGGTTCACTCACCGGCACCGGTGAGCCCATTGTGCTACCCAGTGATTCAACTGATGTCCACTACGAGGGCGAGGCTGTTGCGGTGATTGGGAAGACTTGCCGCCGGGTAAGCCCCGAAGAAGCTCCCAAGTACATCCTGGGTTATACCTGCGGAAACGACGTTAGCGACCGCGCTTGGCAGGGGGATGACTGGACGTTCTGGCGGGCCAAAGGCTCAGATACGTTTGCTCCCGTTGGCCCTTGGATCGACACTGAAGTTGACCCGCAAAAGCTGGAAATGATTGTGCACCTGAACGGAAAAGAGGTACAGCACGGCTACACCGAAGAGATGCTGTTCTCATTTGCTGAGGTTGTGAGCTACATCAGCCAGCAGGTGACCCTGCATCCGGGAGACCTGCTATTCTCTGGCAGCACCGGCGTGACTGTGGCCCTAAAACCCGGAGATAGCGTGGACGTTGAGATTCCAAATATCGGAACACTCAGCAATTCGGTTGAGGCAGAGCCGACCAAGTAGCCCACATTTCCCAAGGACTTAACCAGAAATTCAAAAAGACCTCCCGTTAAAACGGGAGGTCTTTTTAATTACTCTATGTTAGCGTCTGGATTAGAAGTGGAGCATGTTTGCCAGAGTTTTGGCGCCACCGCGGGGTCCGACCACTGCCAGACGCATCTGCTCGTCGTTCAAGACAGACTTAGCCACTCTGGCAATGTCAGAGGGTTGCACCGCATCCAACAGGTTCACAATCTCGTCTGGGGTCCGTACTTCATTTTGGAGTAGTTCCTGTCCCCCAAGCCAAGATGCCACCGCCCGAGTGTCTTCCATCCGCAGCAACAGGGTCCCTTTGGAGTATTCCTTGGCTTTGTTGAGTTCCTGCTCGCTGGGTTCTTCGTGCATGCCGTGGAACTCACTGACAATGGTCTTCACAGCGTCGTTGGTCTTCTGTGGTTCCACGCCGCAATAGACGACCAGTGCGCCCGTGTCACGGTAACTGCTGGTTGAGCTGCTTACGTCGTAGGCCAAACCCTGTTCCTCTCGAAGGTTCAAGAACAGCCGACTACTCATGCCGTCGCCCAAGATGGTGTTCATCAAGTTGAAGGCATACCGGTCCGGGTCGGCCATGGACAGGCCGGGCACACCAAGGCACAGGTGAGTTTGGTCACTGCGTCGGCGTTCTATCTTGACCAAAGATCCTGAAGATGCGGTCACCGGCTCCCAGTCGAGAGAAGTAAGCGGTTCCCAGTTCTGAGTCGTCTCCACCAGCATGTCCACGATCTCTTCGTGGGTCACGTTACCCGCCACCGCGATTACTGTATTGGCCGGGTTGTACTGCTGCTTCATGTAGTCGTGGATGTCTTTCTGCTGGATGTCGGCCACCGTCTCCAGAGTGCCGCCAACGTCACGGCCCATGGCCTGGTCCGGCCACATGGCTTCATCAATCAACAGGTCCACCCGGTACGACGGCGAGTCGTAGGTCATCCTGAGTTCTTCCTGGATGACCTCCCGCTCCTTCTCAACCTCTTCCGGATCGAGCCGGGAGTGCAGAACCATGTCCATCAGAACGGCGAATGCAGTCTCGAAGTGGAGTTTGGCTACTTTGACCCAGAAAACAGTCATCTCCCGGTCAGTGCTGGCGTTCATGATTCCGCCAACACCCTCGATGGCCTCACTGACGGCTCGAGCAGTTGGCCAATTTTCCGTGCCCTTGAACGGCAGATGCTCTATGAAATGGGAGACTCCGGCCAATTCGTCGGACTCATATCGGGAACCCGCTCCGACGCAGATGACCATGGAGACCGACTGTGTATGGGCCATGGTCGATGTCAGAACGCGCAGTTTGTTATCCAGCACAGAACGTTGGTACATGAACTCCTTGGTGCTTGCTTAGGGTTGTAACAGTACGGGGTTTAAGAGTTGAGCCAGTCCACGTCGCCGGCCATGTTTTCGGGATGCGACTTGGAAGCAAAAACGGTGTAGCGACGGCGTGCTTCACCAATGGTGGTGTCATCGCCGTGGCCAGGGTAGACGTTGGTGTCATCCGGCAGCGCCAACAGCTTGCTGGTAATGCTATTCAGCAGTTGGACAAAGGCCTCCGGACTGCGGGACTTGCCAGGGCCACCGGGGAACAGGGTGTCGCCGGAGAACAGGTGTTTGCCCACCAGAAAACAGGACGCGCCGTCGGTGTGCCCAGGGGTGTTCAGCACCGTTAACTCTTGGTTGCCAAACTTGATGATCTTGCCGTCGGTCAGGTCCAATTCCGCTGGTCGTGGCAGGGCGTGGGCGTCGGCCGGGGAGATACCGACTGGGGCGTCCACTTTGGCGGTAATCTCACCGAATCCAGCCAGGTGATCGCCGTGGTTATGGGTGATTATAATTGCCTTGATATTCTCGTCGCTAATCGCGTTGAGAAGTTTCTCAGGCTCCCCAGGAGTGTCTATCAAGATGCATTCGTTGGTCTCAGGACAGGTAATCAGGTAGCCATTGTTCCCCATGGAACTCATACCGGCAACCTTGGTGATTTTCACTTCGCCGTCATAGTGCAGTGACATATTGCATCTCCCCAGTTGGTTTTTTCAGGTGGTGTCTTTGGTTGGTGTATTCAGGTTCTGATTTTAGCAGAGCGTGCTGCCCAATGGAGATGGGCTTAGTCTCCAGTCGCTGCGACCGCTGGTTCTTTGGTTTTGGTTTTGCTGGTTTTCTTAGTCGCCTTGGCTGGCTTGGCAATTTTTGCCGGTTTTTCCGCCGCAGTTTTGGCTTTCGCCTTGGACGAGTTCGCACCTCGTCCCGACGACGTCAGCAGGTTTTTCAGGTATATGCCGGTGAATGACTTGGGATTGTCTGCCATTTGCTCTGGTGTGCCAGTGGCGATGAGTTCGCCGCCCTTGTCGCCGGCGCCAGGGCCAAGGTCAAGCAACCAGTCTGAGTTCTTGATCACGTCCAGGTTGTGTTCAATCAAGATTACAGTGTTGCCAGTGTCAACCAGCCGGTGCAACACTCCCAGCAGCGCGGCGGTGTCTGAGAAAGACAGCCCGGTGGTGGGTTCGTCCAACAGATAGATGGTCTTGCCGGTGGCCCGTTTTGATAACTCTGTTGCCAGTTTCACCCGTTGGGCTTCGCCTCCGGAAAGTGTGGTGGCAGGCTGACCCAACTTGATGTAGCCCAGGCCCACGTCGCACATCGTCTCCAACTTGGGCTTGATGCGCGGGAAGTTTATGAAAAACTCCAGCGCCTGAGACACGGTCATATCCAGGATTTCAGAGATGTTCTTACCCCGTAGGGTTACTTCCAGTGCTTCTCGGTTATACCTAGCACCCTGGCAAATCTCGCAGGGGACCGTGACGTCGGGAAGGAATTGCATTTCAATCTGGTTGTAGCCTTCTCCCTGGCAGGCCTCACAGCGGCCGCCCTTGACGTTGAATGAGAACCGGCCCGCCGTATAGCCCCGAACCTTGGCCTCCGGCAAACTGGCGAACAGGTCTCGGATGGGAGTGAAGGCCCCGGTGTAGGTGGCCGGGTTACTCCGCGGCGTCCGTCCGATGGGTGACTGGTCGATATTAACGACCTTATCCACGCCCTCAACACCAACTATATCTCGGTGCTCACCGGGCAGGTCACGCCCCTTGTTGATGACTTGGTTCAGCTTCTTATAAAGAATCTCGTAGACCAAGCTACTCTTGCCAGAACCTGAAACGCCGGTAACGCTGACCAGCCGACCCAGCGGGAAAGTTACGTCTATGTTCTTGAGATTATTCTCTTTAGCGCCTTTGATCTTTATAGACTGCCCGTTCCCCTTGCGCCGTTTCTCGGGATAGGGAACGACCTTGCGGCCACTTAGATAGGCGCCGGTCAGGGAATCTGGATTTGCTTCGATCTCGGCAACGGTGCCGGTGGCAACCACTTCTCCGCCATGCTCTCCGGCTCCGGGGCCAAGGTCGGCTATGAAATCTGCCGCCCGCATCATGGCTTCGTCATGCTCGACAACAATTACGGTGTTGCCCAAGTCTTTTAGGCGCAGCAGGGTGTTGATCAGCCGGTGGTCATCATGGGGGTGCAGCCCCACCGTGGGCTCATCGCAAACGTAGAGCACCCCGGTCAGACCGGAACCGATCTGCGTGGCCAGGCGGACCCGCTGGGCCTCACCGCCGGAAAGGGTCCGGGCCGTGCGGTCCATGGTCACGTAATCCAGGCCAATACCCTCCAGGAAATTGACCCGCCCCTCAATCTCTTTCAAGACTTGGTTGGCAATGGTCTTCTCTCTAGTGGTCAAGACCTGGTTGGTATGGGGGCCGGTAGCGTCCGGGTCGATGTCTCTAATCCATTCCGCTGCCTGGCCAATGTTCTTGGCGCAAACGTCCATGATGCTCAAACCACAGACCTGAACTGCCAGAGCCTCCGGACGCAGACGCTTGCCGTCACAGGATGGGCAAGGACGGGCCGACATATAGCGCTCGATCTGGGTGCGCATGTAATCAGACTCGGTCTTTTTGTAACGTCGCTCCAGGTTGGGAATGACACCCTCAAAGTTGGTGTCCCACTCGTAGGTCTGACCGCGGCCAGTGCGGTGCCGCACGGTGACCTTCTTTTCGTCATTTCCATAGAGGATCAGATCAATTTGTTTTTGGCTAAGTTCTTTGACCGGAGTGGTGGATGAGAAGCCGTTGGCTTTGGCCACCGACTCCATCAGGCTGATGTACCAGCTACTGGACGGACCGCCCCTGGTCCACGGAGCGATGGCACCCTGGGACAGCGAAAGCTCTTTATTGGAGATGATCAGGTTGGGGTCTAGACTCAGTTTGAAGCCCAGACCGGTGCAATCGCTGCACGCGCCGTGGGGGCTGTTGAAACTGAATGTTCGAGGCTCGATCTCCGGCAGGCTGGTGTTGCACTTGGTGCAGGCAAATTGTTCGGAGAAGACCAGTGTTTCGCCGCCCTCAATGTGGGCTTCAACCACACCATCACCCTCACGGAGAGCCGTCTCAACAGACTCGGCTACGCGGCTGATTTCTGTTTCCGGCCTGATAATCAGCCGGTCAACAACCAACTCTATGTAATGCCATTTCTTCCGGTCCAGTTCCAGACCGCCCATCTCCTCAAGCATGAGGATGTCGCCGTTGACGCGGACGCGGACAAACCCGGATTGGCGGGCGCTTTCGAAAACGTCTTTATGTTCGCCCTTTTTGCGGCGAATCTTGGGCGCCATCAACGTGATGCGGCTGCCCTCTTCCAGCTTCATGATGGAGTCTACGATCTGGGAGATTGTCTGCCGTTCTACCGGTCGACCGCACTTGGGGCAATGGGGCAGGCCCACTCTGGCGAAGAGTAAACGCAGGTAGTCGTATATCTCTGTGACCGTGCCCACCGTGGAGCGGGGGTTGTGGGAGACGCCTTTCTGGTCAATGGAAATGGCCGGTGAAAGGCCTTCTATGTAGTCAACATCCGGCTTATCCATCCGGCCCAGAAACTGCCGGGCGTAGGCGGAAAGCGACTCTACATAACGGCGTTGACCCTCTGCGTAGATGGTGTCAAAAGCCAGGGAACTCTTGCCGGAACCGGATACTCCGGTAATCACCACCAGCTTGTCACGCGGGATGGTGATTTCTATATTCTTGAGGTTGTGCTCGCGGGCGCCTTTAACGTGGATAAAATCCTGGGGCATACAACTCCACCACTCACCCAAATATCGACCCACATTGTAACATCGTCATGACAATCTCAGCCCTTTCAGTGAGTTTGCTGGGTGGTATCATATTTACGCTATATATAGAAAAACGCGCAATTACATGTATGAAGTGTAAAAACAGGCAAGGCAATGACACAGCAATATTTGGCCTCCATCCTTTTGTAACGGCGAATACTGGAGGCCATTCCAATTGACCCACCGATAGGTTATTTCCAGTTGCAAGAAAAGACCCAACTTCACGGGTCTGATCTTGATGGTGGGTTATTAGAACTGGAGGCATTGGGCGTGATCACCAAGACGCAAATTTCTGATATTGCATTCTATTGCAAGGGTTCCAATGCCCCGGAAAAAGAATGGTATTCCGTGACTGAAGCAGCCACCTATCTCTCTGTCTCCAAACGCACGGTCCAGCAATTGATTCATAACGGCGAAATGATCGCCTACCGGGTTGGCCGCGGAGGGCACCACAGGATCCGGCGGACGGACTTGGATTCACCCATGCACCGCAACGACCATTCAGGATTGACAGAGCTATCCGCCGCAGAAGACCCGGTGCTGGCTGAGTTGTGGGATAACGACCAAGATGCTGCTTACGACCAGTTATAGACGCGGCGATATCGTTCTGGTGAATTTCGTGTTTTCGGACGAGACCGCCAGCAAACGTAGGCCGGTGCTGCTCCTTAGTTCCGAACGATACATGGAGGGACGACAGGAAGTGATTGTTGCCGCCATTACCAGCAACACCCGTCGACTGCTGAAAGGTGACCATTTGATGTTCGATTGGGAAGCAGCCGGGCTTTTGTTTCCGTCAGTAACCACTGGAATCGTGAGGACGATCAAACAAAACATGATTGAACGGAAGATGGGGATTGTTTCCCCAAATGACCTGGTTGAGATAGAGTCTAAGTTGTCCCAAATTCTGGAGTTGAAAAAGTAAACAATGAGCCGTGATCTTTTTGGCGTTTCCAAGGCATTTATCGGTGTGGTCCATCTACTGCCCCTGCCCGGTTCCCCACGGTGGGGTGGCAGCATGCGCGAGGTGATTGACCGGGCCGAGGAAGAGGCCAACATCCTCGAGCAGGGTGGTGTGAACGGGATCATCGTTGAGAACTTTGGCGACGTTCCGTTCCGCACCGGCCGGCTAGACCCCGAGACCATCTCAGGAATGACTGTGGCGGTGGAGCGGGTGGAAGAGGTGGTCAACATCCCCGTAGGCATCAATATGCTGCGAAACGACGCCTTATCTGCCCTGGGAATCGCGGCGGTCACCGGTGCCAAGTTCATCCGTGTAAACGTTCACTACGGTGTGATGGCTGCGGAAGAAGGCCTGATCGAGGGCGAAGCCTACCAGACTATGCGCCACCGCAAAGACCTGGGCGCTGACATTAAGGTACTGGCTGACGTTTTAGTTAAGCACGCGGTTCCGCTGGGCTCGGTTGACCTTGGGCTGATGTCCCGGGAGACTGCACAGCGAGGCTTGGCTGATGGGCTGATCGTGTCCGGAGCAGCTACCGGTCTGGAAACAGCCAGCTTTGATGTTTCAGTGGTGCGCCGCGCCATGCCAGATGGCCTAGTGCTGGTGGGTAGCGGTGTGACCGAGAAGAATATCTGGCGTGTGATTGAACACTCCGACGGCGCAATTATCGGTACCAGCCTGAAAGAGGGCGGCAACGTCAACAACAAAGTGGACCCGGAGCGGGTTCGCCGCATGGCAGAGATTTTCGACACGCTGCCTTAGGGAACAATCCCTAAGGCAGTTATTTTGCGGATTTCCGCTTTATTTCCACTCCGGCTTCTTTTTCCAATAGCCGGGCCACGCCTGGCATGTCCAACTCGGCATACCCAGCTTCAGCGGCCTGGGTGAATAGCTTGTAGGCTACGTCACCAACCGGAGTTGGGGTGTCGATGCTCCGGGCCAGTTCCTGTATCAGACCCAGGTCTTTCAAGATGGTCTTCACGGGCGCACGGGCATCCTCGTAGGTCTGATCCAGCATCACCGGTGCGTTCCGGTCAAGCATAAAACTCTGCCCCCAGCCCGAGCTGACCAACTCATAGACCAACGCTGGATCAGCCCCAGACTTGACGCCCATGAGCATGGCTTCGGCTGCGGCCAATGTGTGGACGCCCACCAGCAATTGGTTCACCAGCTTGACCGTGGTGCCGGTCCCCGTAGGACCGGTATGCCTAACGGTGCCACCCATGGCGTCGAAGACACTGGATGCAGCATCAAACGCCTCTTTGGGCCCGCCAGCCATGATTACCAAGGTTGCATTCTCAGCGCGCTCCGTGCCGCCACTGATGGGAGCGTCTAGAAACATCGCCCCTTTTGCCTCGGCCGCTTCTGCACACGCCTTGGACGTGTTGATTCCAACCGTGCTGTGATCCACGATCACCTGTCCGGGCCGGGCGTTGGCTATGACACCGTCGGGGCCCAGCAACACTGCTTCAGCGGTGGCGATGTCCGGCAGGCAGGCCAGGATAATGTCGCACTGTTGCGTTATCTCGGCGGTGGAGCCGGCAGAGGTTGCCCCAGCGGCAGCGATTTGAAGCACCTTGGGCTGGCTGCGATTGTGGACGGTCAGGTCGAATCCCGCCTTCAGCAGGTTGTAGCTCATGGGCAGGCCCATGCGGCCCAGGCCGATGAACCCTATCTTGTTGGTCATTGTTTTCCTTTGAAGACTCGTAGTCTTAACTTAGGCCATTAATTCTTCGATCAGCTTGTTGATGTCGTCGGGCCGCTCGGCCATTGGGAAGTGGCCAGCCTGCTCCAGCTTGATGTACTTGGATCCGGGCACTGCCTCGTGTATCTCCAGTTCGTACTCGTCGGGCTTGCCGGGGTCGTCCAGCCCTCGCACCAACACCAGCGGCGCTTTTAATTCAGAGATGCGGTCCTGCACGTCAAAATTATCGATGGTCACCAGGTCATTGTATTGGGAGATGGGGCCGACTATCCGGTGGCACTCGATTAGCTGTTCGCGCAAGCTTGATTCGATGAACATCATCGAGTGGCGCATAGCGTCCAGCCACTCCTCGTGGACCTTCTCATCCTTTGCCGCGTTCAAGCGAAATTCCAAGCTGCCTGGTGCCCGTACTTTGGGCCGCATGGCGATGGTCATCAACAGCAAACCAGCAACCTCGTCTGGGTAGTCCAGCGCGTATTGAAGGGCCACACAGGCTCCCAGGGTAAACCCGGAGAGTACCAGGTCAGACGTGTGGCCTTGTTGGTGCAGGTAACCGTGCAGCCACTCGGTATATTCCTCTACGGTGTCCATCGAGTCGCCGTCGGGGTGTCCGGGTAGGTCTGGCGTAAGGCAGTTGGGGAAATGTTCTTTCTGGTACCTATAACCTGTCGAGCAACTGCCGGCGCCAGGTCCGTGGATGAAAACTAGTTGGGACATTGGTATCTCTCCCCTGAATTATCTTTTTGCCTGATGGCCGGGCTGACTAGATTATTGGCCAACGGGGTGGAAATGAAAGGCCAATTCGGGCCAGCATATCCTCGCCGATGCCCTGGACTTTTTGGATCAACGCCCACTCGTCAACGAACAGTGGTTTGTGGTCTTCCACCACGATCTTTCCATCCACCATCACCATATGGACGCTGCGACCATCGGCATTGTAGACCAGGTTGTTCACCGGATTAAACAGGGTCTGCCATTCCACATTCCGGGTGTCATACAGCACCAAGTCGGCCTTCTTGCCAACTTCTAGGGAGCCAACCTCGGCATCCAAACCCAGCGCTTCTGCTCCTTGAATAGTCGCCATCTCCAGGGCTGTTTCAGCGGGAATGGCCTTGGAGTCCTGACGGGCGTCTTTGTACAGCACCGCAATCAGGTACATGGCGCGGTTGGTCTCCACTAAGTTGGAGTTATTCCCGGCGTCGGTCGCCAGTCCCACTGCCATTCCCGCATCCAGCATCTCTGGCAGCAGCCCGGTGTGGGTCATGCCGGCCCCGCCTTTTACGGCAGCGGTGGGCACAACAACCGCTCTGGTTCCGGTGCGGGCCAGCACTTCAATCTCGCTTTCGTCCTGACCCAGCATGTGGGCCAGCGTTAGGTTGTCATCCAAGATGCCCAGCTTTTCCAGGTACTGGGTTGGTCGCATCCCGGATTCTTTGACGCTGGAATCCACATAGTTTTGACCATTGTTGTAGTGCAGAGTCATCCCCGTGCCGTACTGGTCGGCCAAGCGTTTGCACGCGAGCAGCAGTTCATCGGTGCACATACTTGGGGCAAAGGGCATCGCCCAAGCGCTGACGCGGCCGTCCAACTGCCCATCAAATTTCTTGATGGTGGATTCAACGGTCTCAATGGCATCAGCCGTAGTGGAAACCGGCAATCCCAGCGGCCCGGGTTTGTCAGTAACGTGAGTGCCGGTGATGATTCGGCAACCGGCCTGTTTGTAGGCGTCCAGGCATCGGTCGATGTATTTCGTGCTGCCGGGGTCCATAAAAGTGGTGGTGCCGTTCTTCAAAAGTTCAGTAATCGCCAGGAGGCTGGTGTGGTATTCCTCCTCTTCAGTCATGATTGCCTGAAGTTTGAACACGTTGGGCAGGTAAGCCGAGCCCAGGTCGTCGGGGAAGATTCCCCTGGTGGCGTGGGCGTAGCTGATGTGCATGTGCCCGTTGACAAAACCCGGCGTAACCACCATGTCAGTGGCATCGACCACGCGGTCGGCCTGGACCTGGGCTAGTTCATCAGCCTTGCCCACCTGGAGGATGCGCTGGCCTTGGACTACCACGGAACCATTGGCGATAATTCGCCGCTGAGGATCCATGGTGATGATGAAGCGGGCATTTTCAAATTTTACTGTAGCGTCTGGCATTATCTTCCCCCATCGGCAGTCTTAATCGTTGGATTATCCGGAATTGGAACCTTGAGATGAAGTATTATACCGTGCGCAACTAAGGGCCAAACCCAGGCGTACCAACGCTTTTTTTGACGGGGTTCCATGAACAAAACCGATTTACCATTTCTCAGCATTTTGGAACTGTCCAATCTGATGGCCAGAAAAGAGGTTTCACCTGTAGAGGCGACTGAGGCGTATCTGGAGCGTATCGAGTCCATAGACAGCCGTCTCAACGCCTACGTGACCGTCACCGCCGAAGAAGCGATGCAAACAGCCAAATCGGCAGAGCAAGAGATTCTCCAAGGTAATCACCGAGGGCCAATGCACGGTGTGCCCATTGCTGTGAAAGACCAGATACAGACGGCGGGAATATTGACCACGGGCGGCTCTCCGGTCTTCAACAATAATATTCCGACCGAAGATGCCACGGTGATTACCAACCTGAAAGCTGCCGGGGCCGTGTTGCTGGGCAAACTAAACATGACCGAGTTCGCCACCACTGCGCTATCGCATCAGTTTGATCCGCCGCGCAACCCCTGGGACTTGGATCGATCAACCGGCGGCTCCAGCAGTGGCTCAGGTGCGGCCACAGCGGCGTTTCTCTGCGGGTCCGCTTTGGGCGAGGACACCGGTGGTTCGGTGCGTTTACCGGCCGCGTGGTGCGGCCTGGCGGGCATCCGTCCCACTTATGGTAGGGTCAGTCGCTACGGAGTGATGCCCGGTGTTCGCTCCATGGACACCGTCGGCCCGCTGGCGAGGACGGTTGCTGACTGCGCCATGACCCTGGCAAGCATTGCCGGTCGAGACCCCAAAGACAAGATGAGCAGCACCGAGCCGGTGCCCGACTACCAAGCCGCTCTGACCGGAGAAATTAAGGGTCTTAAGATTGGAATCATTAAAGAGATGCTCTATGCCGATGTCGTGGAAGAGGAAATACGACAGTCGGTTTTGGACGCCGTTGCCACGCTGAAAGACTTGGGCGCTCAGGTAGAGGAGTTGTCCATCCCCTTGACCGCCAACGCTGGAGCCATCAACGGAGCTATCAGAGTAGAAGCTCCAATCACCCACGGGGAACTACTCAGGAATCGGCCCAGTGAGCTTGCCCACGACAATCGCATCGGTTATCTGGTCGGTGCCATCATGCCGGCGTCGGCCTACTACAAAGGATTGCGACTCAGGTCTCTCTTGCGTGACCAGGTATTAGAGGCCTTTGGCAGCGTGGATATTCTGTTGACGCCAAGTAACGGTGTCGCCGCCCAACTGCTGGAACCCGACCCGGTGATCGACAGCAAGGCAAAGGTCAGCCGGACGCCCTGGTTATTGGCCACCACCTTTAGCCTGGCCAACGTCCCCGCCCTGAGCGTCCCCTGTGGCTTTACCGCTACTGGCCTGCCCATCGGCCTGCAATTGGCGGGGCGACCCTTTGATGAAAGTACCGTATTCCGTGTCGGGCATTCTTACGAACAGGCTACTGATTGGCATACCCGCAAGCCCAATATCTAGAAACCCTGCAAATAGCTCCAGATACTCTTGTCACAACAGATTGCCCTTTTTCTGACGATGTGAGAAATTAGCTTGGTGTTAAGTAATTTCGATGTAAAAGCATCGCTGCATGGTCTTGTAATCATCCGCGATGAACGGTTGCCCGTACGGCGTATTCCCCTCCGGAAAAAGCCTCTGCAACGCTACCTACTCCCCTACCGGGGTTTGCTGGGCCTCATTCTGATTGGAATAGCCTGGCCTCTTTCACAACAGACCAGCCAGAATCTCTTCTTCCCCTTGTGGATTGGCTTCATCTTTTTGGTGGACGGTGTGGTTCTTCGTAGAACTGGAACCTCACTCATGGTCCGCAGCCCAAAGGTCATGCTGCTGATGTTCGCCCTGCCTTATTGGTGGGTGTTTGAGGGCATCAACGGCATTACGCAGAACTGGGTCTACGTCGCCACTGAGTCGGATCGCGGCCTGATTAGTTACGTTGAGGCGACCTTTTCGTACTCTACGGTCATTCCAGCAGTATTCGAAGTTTCAGAACTCATCGGCTCATTGGGTTTCGTCAAGAAGTTCTCAAAGCTCCGGGCTTTAATCTTGAGCAAGAAACAGGCAGTCTTCACGATTGTCTTCGGGGTGGTTTCCCTCGTGGCCATGCTTATCTGGCCAACCTATCTGTTTCCGCTAACCTGGTTGAGCTTTTTCTTCATCTTTGACCCCCTCAATCACCTGGCTGGCAGGCCCAGCATCATCTCTCAAGTAAGCAGAGGCGACTACCGGGTCGTCATCGCCTTTGCCCTGGGTGCATTGGTGTGCGGGTTCTTCTGGGAGATGTGGAACCGAGACGCTTCGGTTGCCTGGGAATACAGCATTGGTTATTTGGATTTTGCCCGAATTTTTGAGATGCCGCTGCTTGGCTACGCCGGCTATCTACCCTTTGGGCTGGAAACTTACGCCGTCTTCCACTTCACCGTTGGACTGCTGGGATGGTCCTCCGACGCCAATGTCCCAGTGCGCGGAGATGCCGAGGTAACAGCTAGCTAGCTATCTGCTCCCCATCTGGTTTCTTGTCCCCGTGCCTGTGCCGGTGTATCCTTGGGCCAACGACCTGAGCGCTTCCCTTAATATTGCTGTGGAAGATTCGTTCGGTCTAACCCAATACGACCTCACGTATGAGAAGGAGATCCACCGATGAAGTTTGGAATCTTCACCATCGTTCCATGGCACGAGAGCAAGGGACAACAACAGTCTCTTGACGAGAGCATGGAACAGATTGAACTGGCCGACCGACTTGGCATCGACGAAGTCTGGCTTGGAGAACACCGTTTCTCTCGCCACGGACTGTTGTCTGGCATCTGGTCATTCGCCGGCATGGTAGCCGGCCGAACCAAGAACATCCGCATCGGCACCGCCGTAATCGTGCTGCCGCTGCACAACCCCATCCTGATTGCTGAAGAAGCTGCCATGCTTGATGTCATCAGCGGTGGACGCCTCAACCTGGGTATCGGCTCCGGCTACCAACGCCAGGAGTTTGACGGCCTAGGCATTGACATCAACACCAGCCGCGAAAGGTTCTACGAGGCCGTCGATGTCATGAAGAAGGCCTGGACTGAAGAGACCCTAACCTACAAAGGCAAGTTCACTGACGTTGAGAACCTCTGGGTTCTACCCAAGCCTTTGCAGTCGCCCATCCCACCGCTGTTCCAGGCGGTGAGCACTTCCCCGGCCAGCATCGACTTTGCGGCCAAGAACAACATCCAGGTAATTGCCGGTGGACCCACCGACATCCTGGGTCAGGCTCCCCAGGTAATCAAAGCCTGGCGCGAAAAGATGGAAGAGTACGGCAACCCCCACAAGCATCTGGACCCGCCCATGTCCAAGGGCATCTATGTTGCACCCACCCAGGAAGAGGCAGAGCGAGACGCTGCAGAACTGCAGGATTTCTCCTCTCGCATCCTGCGTTCCGAGGGCAACAACGGGGCCGTCGGTGCGCCGATGGACAAGAACGGTAACATTCCTCCCGGCTACGAGCACTGGGCCAACCGCCAGGCTGACCGAGAACGCCGTGACGATCCGGGCCACGCTGGCCTGCCACCGCTGGTGGGAACGCCAGAGGTGGTCATCGAACGCCTGAAGGCAACCCAAGCCGCCGGTATCAACCACGTGTTTGGCAACTTCGGGTTCCCCGGACTGGCCCACGAGAAGGTACTACGTTCCATCGAGCTATTCGCCAAAGAAGTGATGCCCGAGTTCCAAGGAGCGCCGGTAGCCTAACAGCCACGTCAAAGAAACAAAAAAGGGACGCAGCGAAAACGCTGCGTCCCTTTTTATTGTCAGTCATTGTCGTATTGGCCACATTGGATACCTTGGTTTGGTGCCTACTACGCATCTCTACCTAGCACACGTAGGGGCGGGTTTTAACCCGCGCTGGTTGCCTTCAACACGTTGCACCCAGGAAAACACGCCACGCCGCGAATCCTCTGGTTCTCCAACGATGTTTGCGCACAGACAGGGTGGGTTAGAAACCCACCCCTACAGGTTTGGTGGCGCGCAATGCAATTCTCTGACCTGCGGATGTAGTACGTACCACGATTCCCAGACCCAACCGCCGTTATGGCTAATCTACGGGGCCGCCTAGGGGCGTGATGGGGCTTTCGCTGGTTAGGAATTTGCCGTAGCCGGGTTTCTGCTCTAGTTTTCCGTCGTTTAGCAGCACTTGTCCCCGGAGCAGGGTCATCCACGGCCGGCCGCTCACCTTCCAGCCTTCAAACAGGCTGTATCCAGCCGTGCTGAGGTGGTCCGCAGCCGAGACAACGCGGTCAACGCCGGGGTCCAGAATCAGCAGGTCGGCGTCGGAACCGGCCTGAATGATTCCCTTTCTGGGATAGAGGCCAAAGATGCGCGCCGGGTTCTCCGACATAACTCTGGCCAGCCACCAAATGGGGAAGCCGCGCTTGACTACACCCTCGCTATACATCAGCGGGGCCACGGTCTCGATTCCGGGGGAACCAAATGGCACAGAAGCGCCGTCCGGAGTGACAAATATATTGTCCCAGCCCGGCTTCTTCAGTTCCTCGGGATGGGGTGAGTGGTCACTACCCACCAGCGAGATTTGACCCTGTCTTAGTCCGTCCCACAGGGCGTCTTGGTCGGGGCCGTCTTCGGGTCGCAGTGGTGGTCCGATCTTGGCCATCGGCCCGAACTTGGCCATCTCAGCATCTGACAAAAGCAGATACTGGGGGCAGGTCTCAGTCCAAATTTTCTGGCCTTGAGCCTGGGCCTGCTTGATCCGCTCCAGACCCAGTTGCGTGCTCAGGTGCACCACGTAAGTGGGGCAGCCAGTGGCGGCACCCATCTTGATGGCCCGGTTGATCGCTTCTTCCTCGGCCCAATCAGGGCAGGCAGTTGGGAAGTCCTCCGGGTGGGTATGTCCGTCTGCTATCAGCTTGTTTTCCAGATACTCGATGATGTTACCGCTCTCGCAGTGGAGTTGAAGCACACCGCCGCCCTTGGCCACCATATCCATGGCCTCGCAGATGTAGTCGTCATCGCACATCCGGCCGGGCCGTTTCTTGTAGGTCATGAACATCTTGAACGATTTCACGCCCAGTTCCATTGCCTGGGGCAAGGTTTTCAGTATGCTAGGCCGGTTCTGCAGGATAAAGTGGAATCCAAAATCAACCACCGCTGATGCCGTGACTTCTTCTTGAGTCCGGCGGACGGCCTGCTCCAATGTTTCATCGCCTTCCAGCGCGTAATTGCCAAAGGGAACGAGGGTTGTCAGCCCGGCATGGGCTGCGGCCAGCGCGCCAAGTGCATAGTCGTCGTGCCCATCAAGGTGCACGTGGGAGTCAATCAGGCCGGGTAGGACAAACTTGCCCTCGGCGTCAATGTAACGGTCGGCCGTTGGCATCAGATGCTCCGGTCCAACGGCCGCAATTTTCTCGCCCTTAATCGCCACGGCAGCTTCAAATACCTGCGACGAGGTAACAACCTTGCCACCCCGTACAATCGTGTCTACTCTTTGTTCTGCCATGTCTCGCCTCCCACTCGTATTGGAGCCTGGTTCCAAACTGCCGCGAGTGTAATCTTGGCCGGATGGGCTGTCAACGAATCCCAGTCCATTGATAGCACCTTTCAACAGCCTTTAATTGAAAGACATTGAAAACCTGCGTTGACAGCTTTTATTGGGCGCGACTACACTCGCACCAATCATTCACTTTGCTTCAGGAAACCAGAGGAAAACTATGCAACTAGAAGGTAAATTCGCCCTCGTCACCGGCGCAGGCCGGGGCATGGGCCGTGCTATCTCGCTTCAACTGGCCGAAGAAGGCGCCAACATTGCGGTGTCAGATATTGACGCCTCCACTGCGGAGGATACGGCGGTGGCCGTGAAACAAATGGGACGAGAGAGCATTGTGCTGCCCGCTGACATGGGGAACGTGCAGGACATTGACCGTATGTTCCGACAGGCCAAGGACGCCTTTGGCCAACTGGATGTTGTCGTGAACAACGCCGGAATTACCAAGTACCTGGACATCATGGACGTTCAGGAAGAGGACTGGGACCTGATCCACCGGGTGAACGCCAAGGGTGTGTTTTTCTGCATGCAACGGGCGGCCAGAGTGCTCATTGACCAGGGGCAGGGAGGCCGGATCATCAACATTGCCAGCATCGCCGGTAAAGGCTATGCCGGAACGTCAAACGTCGCCTACGCCGCCAGCAAGGGCGCAGTGATATCCATGACCCACATAGCGGCGCTGCAGCTTGGCCAGTATGACATCAACGTGAACGCCATCTGTCCCGGTTCAACGTTAACCACGATGGCGTCCGACACCATGGCCGGGCGCGCCGAGCGCTCCGGGCAGACCATGGCTGAGTTGGAACAAGCTCGTGACGCAAAAATCCCCATCGGAAGGCCCAACGAGCCGGAAGACATAGCGGCAATGGCCGCGTTTTTGGCTGGCCCAGGCGGACGCAACATTACTGGCCAGGCGTTCAACGTTGATGGTGGTTTGGTGATGCACTAAGGGCGATTTCTTCATCACACCACATCTCACCCGCGCATCACACTCGCGCATTTGATGCCTAGCCGCCAAACATGCGCTTCAGAACCACCTGCTCCGGCTGTTAAAATGACCGAAACAGGTGTCGGGAGGGGCAGCGGTAGTCTCAAAGCCAAGGGTTATCTTCCTATTGGTAGTGGCGGTCTTTATTGCAGCGTTTGGGTCCAATTCGACTCCTCCGCCAGTGTCTGCCAATCTGATTCCAGTTCTAAACGTTACTCCGAAGTTGGCGATTCCCAACCAAGTAGTCACGCTATTTGGTACAGGGTTCACTCCCGCGGTGGTGGTAAACGGGGAACTGCTTTCGCCGACGCACCAGATCACCGGAGTTGGCCTTAGTGTTATCTCCATAGA
>Ga0209403_10002168_pt1 | contig 23939 bp, 23 predicted proteins | sample ArcticOcean_MG_C_8_FD_187440 | JGI IMG/M metagenome (GOLD analysis project Ga0209403, IMG submission 187440) | Marine microbial communities from western Arctic Ocean - ArcticOcean_MG_CB11_86 (SPAdes) (version 2) | ecosystem: Environmental > Aquatic > Marine > Oceanic | place: Arctic Ocean... | reverse complement strand
CCGCCCCAGCGGCGCCCGCCAATCCGGCACCCGCTGCTCCCGCTGAACCAGCCCCTGCTGCTGACCCAGTGGTGGCTCTGGTCGATGGCGAGGAAATTCGGGCATCGGAAATCGTCCTATTTTTTCAGACCCTGAACCCCGAGCTGCAACAAATCCCAATTGTGGCTCTTTGGGATCAATTGCTGGGGGCCGGCATTGATCGCATGCTCGCCGCCCGGCGGGGTCAGGCCCAAGGCATGTTCGGAAATCCAGAAATTATGGAAAAGACCCGGATTTTTCTGGATCAATTGGTTGAGGATGCGCTGCTGCGTGAAGCCGTCGCCGCAGCGATGACCGATGAAGCCATGGCTCTGGAATACGCAAAAGTCGTCGAAGAATCTGCCGCCCTGGAAGAAGTCCGGATCAGCCACATCTTGGTAGAAGCCCAGGAAGAGGCCTTTGATATCATTGGCCTGATCCAAGAAGGCGCGGATTTTGCGCAAATGGCGCGGGAACGTTCCCTGGGGCCGTCCAATGTGGATGGCGGCGATCTGGATTATCTTGTCCCTGGCCAGACCATTCCCGATTTTGAAGTAGCCGCGTTTGCTCTGGGCATTGGGCAAATGACACCGGAGCCAATCCAGACCGAATTTGGCTGGCACGTCATATTGGTCACCGATCGTCGACCGGGCTCAGCGCCGCCCTTTGAAGAAGTAGCGAGCTACATTGAAGACCAAATTTCTCGTGTGGCCATCGATGAATTTTATGCTGGTTTGAAGGAAGGCGTGGTGATCGAACGCTTCAACATGGACGGGACACCGATTGTGGAGGTAGAAGCGCTACCGGCTGACGACGTAGTTCCCTCCCTTGCCCCTGATCCCGCGCTGGCGCCGGCGCCGGCGCCCTAAAATACCGATCCCCGGGGCAGATAGCGACCGGGCGCCTAATAATGACTGACGAGATCGTTTGGGCTGGAAAACCGGGATCGGGCCCGGTGGTGGTTCTTGCCCATGGAGCTGGGGTCCCGATGGACAGCCCGTTTATGGAATTTTTTGCCAATGAATTGGCGATAGGTGGCGTCCCCACGGCCCGGTTCGAATTTCCCTATATGCGTTGCCGCCGAGCCGAGGGCACAAAGCGACCCCCAGACCGGGCCCCTGTTCTGATGGAATCCTGGCACGCTGTGATCGCGGGTTTGGAGGGGGATGGGATCCCACGCAGTGCCATCATCATTGGCGGTAAATCTATGGGCGGGCGCATTGCCACCATGGTCGCCGCAGACGCCGGTGTGCGGGGAGTTGTTTGCCTGGGCTATCCTTTCCACCCGCCTGGGCGGCCAGAAAAAACCCGCGTCGAGCATTTGGCGGATATGACCACGCCAATGTTGGTGGTTCAGGGAACTCGGGATTCCCTGGGATCACAGGATGACGTCAAGGGCTACAAATTATCGCGCAAAATTTCCCTGCGCTGGATGGAGGACGGGGATCACAGTTTCAAACCGCGCAAAGCGTCGGGCCGCACCGAAGATCAGAACTGGCGCGAAGGTGTGGATGTTGTGTTGGACTGGGTGAAGTCGCTGGCCGGATAGGCCGGGGTTAGTCCACCTCTAGTCCACTGTTTGGTAGCGGGCTCTTGCGCCGCGTTCGATGGAGGCGGCTACCAGGCGTTCGATGTCCAACCCAAACCGCAGAAATTCCAAAAGTCGTGCTTCTTCTTGACCCACTGAGCCGTCAGTGGCGGCAATGTCACATGCCAAGGCGTATGCCGTTTCACGCAAGCGATCAGGCAAAGAATCTTTGACCAAGCTAATTACCGTCTCCATGCCGCCTTCTTGGCCCAAAATATCGGCGCAAGCCTCGGCGGTTTTGGGCAGCTGGTCTGGATTGAACCCTTCAAATGCCGGCAAGGTCCTAACCAACTCACCGATGGTAAAGAGCTCGGAATCCGTCATGTCGCTGTCCGCAGCGGACATTAGGACCATTGTGTAGATAAGCGCCGTGTGTTCCATGCAACTCGCCCAATTCGTTCGTTCAAAGATTTTTGCACCATAGGAGAGGCAGCCAGACACCGGCAAGCCCCGTCGTGGTTCGCCAAGCCTAGTCTTCCGAATTCTCCAGGAAAGCGGCGACCCCGTCGATGGCGTCTTTGATCCCGGTGCGCTGTATTTCCACCGCTTCCGGAAATGCCGTGGTCAGCCGGGAAGGGGTGCGGGAATCCAACATCACGAACACTCCCCGGTCGGTGCCTTGGCGCACCAGTCGGCCAAACGCTTGTTTCAACCGTAGACGGGCGATGCGGTCATCATAGGCCGCGCCGCCAAACGCCGCTTTGCGGGCGCGGTGCAAAATATCTGGGCGCGGCCAGGGGACCCGGTCAAAGATAATAAGCCGCAGGCTGTTACCCGGAACATCAACCCCGTCGCGCACCGCGTCGGTGCCCAGCAGGCAGGCATCGGTCTCCGCCCGAAAAATATCCACCAAGGTTCCGGTGTCCATGGCGTCCACGTGTTGGGCAAGCAAGCCGATCCCCGCGTCAGCCAATTTCGGGGCGATGCGTTCGTGCACCCCCCGTAAGCGTTGGATGGCTGTGAACAGCCCCAGCCCGCCACCACCAGCCGCCACAAACAAATCCCGGTATGCCGCCGCCACTTGGGCGGGGTCATCCCGGCGCACATCGCGGACAATGTAGATTTGCGTTTGGGCCCCATAATCAAAGGGCGATTCCAGGCCCACGCGCCGGGCGGGCAGGGCCAAATGGTGCGCACCTGTGCGAACCTCTGCCGCCAGCCAACTGGCGTCTTCCGACGCACCAGGCTGTGGCTCACTTTCATCACCGGGATCCGCGGCATCTGGGGCTTGGCTGTCTCGTAGGCTGGCCGAGGTAATCAGGACGCCATGGGCCTGTTTCAGCACTGCGCCGGCGAACGGTTGGGTGGGATCGATCCAATGGCGGTGCATCCCCACATCTACATCATTGCCGACGGACCGTTCGATGGAAAACCAGTCGATAAAACCCTCCGGCGCTCCAGATTCCAGGTCGGCCAGCATGGATGCCCATGCCTTCACCATGTCCCGCCGCCATTCCAGGCCCCTACATGCTGCTTCGATTCGCTGGCGGGTGCTGGTTTCTAATTGCGCAGTGTCATCATCCAGGCGCGCCGCCAGGGCTTGGTTCAGTGCCTCCAGTGGCTTTGCCAAGGTAATCAGAGCTGCCTTTAGCTCCGCGCCAGCTTCGACTAATTGCGGGTCGGGGTTGGTGGTCGCGGCCTCCAACGAATAGGCCCCCGGGAAGCTGTTTTGGCGGCCCTCAACTTGGCGATGAACTCCTGCCAAAAAAGCCTCGGCTGGACCGCTGTTGCCAGTCAGGGATCGCACCCGGGTCATCCAACCCTGGGACGGCAATCGCCCGGCAGCACGCACAGCAAGGCGCAGGGCGTCGGCTGCCGGAGTGCCTTCGGTCGCCAAATCGCTGATCCGCTTTTCCAATCCCCGGGCCCGGCGGCCACGACCGCCCTCGGCACCGCGAATCCAGCGGCGCAACTCGGCCGTCTCCACCCCCGATAAGTGAGCAGAAAACGCGGAGTCCGCCGCATCAAACAAATGATGGCCTTCGTCGAAAACGATACGCGTGGGCCGATCCAGCGCGCTGGAGGCGCGGACGGCATTGGCCATGACCAGGGCGTGGTTGGCGATCACCAGTTGGGCCGTGCGGGCCCGGCGCTGGGTCCGCTCGATGAAGCATCTTTGGTAGTGATCGCAGGCCGAATAAATGCATTCCCCCCGGCGGTCAGTGAGGCCAATCGTCGGTTCGTACCCCACCAAACTGGGCAGCCACGCGGGGAAGTCGCCACCGGTATCGCCGTCGCGGGTGGCCAACACCCATCGGATCATCAGCCCCAACGCCACGCCGCCACCCAATTGGGCGCGGTTGCTGCTTTCCGCCAAATTAAGAAGGCACAGATAATTTTCGCGGCCTTTGCGAATCACAGTCTTTCGCCGCTTTGCCGCTGGGTCGGGGAACAACTTGTCCAGTTCCTGATCCACCTGGCGCTGGAGATTGCGGGTGTAGGTAGAAATCCAAACCGGGCCCTGATTGCGTTCTGCCCACAGGCTTGCGGCGGCGATATAGCCAAGGGTTTTGCCGATCCCGGTTCCTGCCTCAGCCAATACCACGTTGGGCGCACCGGCTTCGGACCTTGGGGCAAAAGCCGTTGTCGATGCGGCCGCGAATTCTTGCTGTTGCGGTCTGCTTTCCGCCCCGGACCCAAGTAATTGCCCCAATCGTTTTAACGCCTGTTCAGGCACCACCGGATCATCCCCCGGCGGCGGCGGCGGCGCTTCTTCTCGCCATTCGGGCAGCGCCTCCCAAATTTTTGGCGGAAGGGCCGTGGATTTTGGCGGGGTGCGCAACGCTCCCAAAACCCATGGTCCCCAAATCCAGCCGGAAGATGCCATCATTTGGGCAATTTCTGGGGCGAACTGGTGATCCCCTGCTGACGCCAATTCTTCCAGCAGGGCCCTGGTAGCCATGGGCAAAATGGCGGCCGCGGAGTCTGCATCGCGCGGCGGCGGCAGCATCAGGGCGGCGGCCAAGCCGCCAGGGGTGGGAAGGCAAAAATCGGCGGGGCGCACAAATGCAAACAGTTCCAGGACGTCCAGGGCTTGGAATCGCCCGATCCCAAGCTGAGCCGCCACCGCTGGGCCGTGGCACAAGAGCGGGGGGGATTTTTGCGCCCGGCGCGCGGCTTGGGGCCGGGGCAGTTCGTCGATCTCTCCCTCCGACGAAAGGAAGATCGCATCCACCGGCCCCACCACCAAGGCGTCAGCTTGGGGAACGGGTATTTCGCGCGTGGTGGCGGATATGGGGGGAGGGTGGAAATCCGTGGGCATGCCCCATTATAGGGGTAGCCATTCAAGCCGCCCGAAATTCAGGGATCACTCGGCTGAGAAATATCAAATTGATTCCCTATCGCCCAATTGTGCTCTAATTTTGGAGGTCACTCGCCCAAATTACCTGGTCATTGTCTGCCCCTATGTCTGATCTTTCCGACATCGCCGTGTCCAGCAACGCTTGGCCGTTCCGCGAGGCGCGTAAACTGACGAAACGCTTGGAAAAATCCAAATCTCCGATCCCAGAGGTTTTGTTTCAGACGGGCTATGGGCCGTCGGGGCTGCCTCACATCGGAACGTTTGGTGAGGTGGCGCGGACAACAATGGTGCGCCAAGCATTCACTGCGATTTCGGATGTGCCAAGTCGGTTAATCGCTTTTTCCGATGACATGGACGGGATGCGTGCTGTCCCGGACAACATCCCCAACAAGGAAATGCTGGCAGCCCACATCGGCAAGCCTTTGAGCCAAGTCCCTGATCCGTTTGGCACCCATGAAAGCTTTGCCCACCACAACAACGCCATGCTGCGGGAATTTCTTGATCGGTACGGGTTTGAGTACGAATTTTTGTCGGCGACCGAATGTTATCAATCCGGTCGTTTTGACGATGCCATGCGGACCGTGTTGCGGCACCATCAAGCGGTGGTGGAAGTTGTTTCCCCAACGTTGGGGGAAATACGCCGCGCCACGTACAGCCCGTTCCTGCCCGTCAGCAAGGTTTCCGGCAATGTGCTGCAAGCCGCGGTTCTTGAAACCGATGTGGAAGCCGGAACCTTGGTGTACCGCGAAGAAGACGGGACCCCGACTGAAACCCTGGTGACAGGTGGCAATTGCAAGCTTCAGTGGAAAGCCGATTGGGCCATGCGGTGGATGGCATTGGGCACCCAGTACGAAATGTCCGGCAAGGATTTGATTGATTCGGTGCGTCTTTCCAGCCGAATTTGCAAAATTTTAGGTGGTACGCCCCCCGAGACGTTCATTTACGAGCTGTTTTTAGACGAAAATGGCGAGAAAATTTCCAAATCTCGAGGCAACGGTCTGACAATTGATGAATGGTTGTCATATGCGTCGCCGGAAAGTTTGCAGCTGTACATGTTCCAGTCCCCCGGCCGGGCGAAACGGCTGTTTTTCGATATTATCCCCAAAGCCGTGGACGAATATCTGGGCCACCTGTCGAAATTCTACGACCAACAGCCGCAAGAACAGATTGCTAACCCGGCATGGTTTATTCACGCAGGCACTCCCCCAGACGAGAAGGTCCCGGTTTCATTTGCCATGCTGCTGAACTTAGTCAGCGCCTGTAACACCGACGATGCAAACGTGTTGTGGGGGTTTCTCGGTCGATATGCGCCCGGGGCGAACTCCACCGACAATCCGATCCTGGATCAAATGGTTGGATACGCGATCCGCTACTACCGGGACTTTATCGTGCCAACCAAGGCGCATCGGGCCCCGGATTCGCGGGAGCAAAAAGCCATGGATGACTTAATCGTCGCTTTGCAGGGGATGCCAGAGCGCGCGGCGGCGGAGGATATCCAAACCGAGGTCTATTCGGTTGGCCGCGCGCACGATTACGAAAACCTGCGGGATTGGTTCAGGGCCCTGTACGAGGTCCTGTTCGGTCAATCCCAAGGGCCGCGCATGGGGTCGGTGATTGCCCTGTATGGGATTCCTGAATCAATTGCATTAATTCAACGGGGCCGTGATGGACAGCTTGTCGAATAGCGCCTCTGGTTCCAAATCTTTGGGCCGTCGCTATTGGCCAGCCCACATGATGCGCGCGATTCAGGTCACGTGGTCCATTGTGATCTCTGCCTCTGGCTCCTGATGGTTGAGATCCCGCAGAAAAATTTTCTGGCTGGTTCGACGAATCAGTTCGCGGATCAGAATTTTTCCGTCATCGGTCCGAACCACCACGCGGTCGCCGCGACTGATTTTCTCCGACGGGGAAACAACGATGATGCCACCCTTTCGGAAGACCGGCATCATGCTTTGGTCGCCAACCTCCAACGCGAACAGTCTGTCCTGGCTAGGGTCCATGACAACCATCGCATCCCATTTCTGGGCCGCTGGATTGCCGTCGTCGTAAAAAAATTAGTCATCAAGGGTTTGTCCGGACCGAATAATTGGCAGTCGACATTGGCCAGGGCTACTGCCGGGCTCACCCGTGTACGATATAAATTCAGTCAGGTTTGTGCCGGTGACTGCCAACACTTTCGAAATACTCTCGGCACTCGGCCACCGGCGGTTGCCGTCCGCGGTAACTCGCTTGCTGGAATTAAAGGTTGTGGCGTCCAGACCTACCTTTTATGCAAGCGCGGAAGTCGAAAGCCCGTTGGACCTAGCAACCGAATCGATTGCCGCCCAAACTCCCTCATGACTCAACATTGGGGCATACTCATACAACTTTTAAATCGACACACTAAGACAATATTCCTACAGAAATTCAATGTTAGGATGCAGTCGAATTTTCCGCCAATTGACGGTGATACACAAACCTTCATTCCATGTGCGGTCGTTACAAGCTAACGTCGCCGCCGGAGGCTCTGGAGCGCATTTTTCAGGCCGGTGGATCGCCAAATTTCCCAGAACGGTACAATATTGCCCCCACTCAACAAGCGCCCGTCGTGTGCCATTCAGGTGCGGGCGGGCGGGCGCTGGTGCTCATGCGCTGGGGGCTAATTCCCAGAAATTCTTCCCAGGGACTAAAGGGAAAACCACTTATCAACGCCAGGTCCGAAACTATCGCAAAGGTTGCTTCGTTTCGGTCCGCCTACCAATCTCGTCGGTGCCTGGTCCCGGCGGATGGGTTTTACGAGTGGACCGTTACAGCGGGTAGTCGCCAGCCCCATTTATTTCGCCGCGAGGACAAAGCCGTGTTCTGCTTTGCCGGTGTATGGGAAACATGGAACGAACCCCAAGGCAATCAACCCATCGAATCCTTCGCGATCCTGACGACGGCAGCCAGCGCTTTTGTCCGGCCAATTCATCACAGGATGCCGGTCATTCTGGCGACGGAACAATACGCTGAGTGGCTTGGCGAAGTTCCGGCCAGCCAATTGGAATTATCCGAAATGACTGTGCCTGGAAAAGATGAAGATTTTGTGGTCTATCCGGTCTCGAAACGGGTTAATACACCTGCCAACGATGGTCCCGGGTGTATAGACCCCGTTGATCCTCAAGATCAAGGAGATGAGATTGGCCGACTTCTTTGATCTTGGTGCCCGGGTTTTGCGATCACTGGACCCTGAAACGGCCCATAAAATTACAATCAGTGCGCTTAAAACCGGACTAGCACGGCCTTTGGAGCAAACAACCCCATCCAGCCTCGCAACAAAGGCCCTGGGCTTGAAATTTTCAAGCCCCTTGGGCCTGGCCGCCGGGTACGACAAGAATGCGGAAGTGGCAAATGGATTCTTGCGGTTCGGGGTGGGATTTGTGGAAGTGGGGACCATCACATTGCGGCCCCAGGCAGGAAACCCAAAACCCCGGTTGTTTCGCCTGGCGTCTGACCGGGCTGTGATCAACCGAATGGGTTTCAACAACAAGGGCCTGCACGCTGCGGCATACCGCCTTGCCAAGCGGAATAAAGTCCCAGGCATCGTCGCCGCCAACATCGGTCCCAATCGCGATAGTCAGGACGCCCCGGCTGATTGCGCCCAATGTGCCCGAACGTTGGCACCCCTGGCAGATTTCTTGGTCGTCAATGTTTCGTCCCCCAATACGCCGGGTCTGCGGGAGATGCAAAATGCCGAACCCTTGGATGAATTGGTGCAGGCCGTCCTCGGGGCACGGGATGAATCTGGATGGCCAACCCCGGTTGTGGTGAAAATCGCCCCCGATCTTGATCCCTCGGGATGTGAAGCGATTGCCAGGGTGGTCTTGGACCGATCCGTTGATGGTCTGGTGGTCAGCAACACCAGCACCGGTCTTCGTGATGGCTTGACCGGTACCAACGCAGGTGAAGCTGGCGGTTTGAGCGGCGATCCATTATTTGCCCTCAGCACCCAAGTCCTGGCCGACATGTACCGCCTGACGGAAGGGCGCGTGACGTTGATCGGGGTTGGGGGAATTTCATCCGGTGCCGATGCTTACGCCAAAATCCGCGCGGGGGCATCATTGACCGAACTTTATACCGCACTGGTTTACAATGGCCCTGGGTTGATCCAACGCATTCACAACGAACTGGCAGAACTTTTGAAACAAGACGGCTTTTCTTCAGTGGCAGAGGCGGTGGGGACCGCGTCGCAACCTCAATGAACAATCGCGGTCTTGTTCAAGCTCTCTTATTGGGTGCCTACGCCGGGATCGCAGCCTTTGCGTGGTGGCTGGCCGTTGGCTGGAATGACGACGCCGGGTTTGGCTTTGGATTGGCCGTCGGCGGAGGCGTTTTTTTTGGCCTCATTTGGTTTCACGAAGCGGTTTCCGCCAGAGTTCAGCGATGGTCGGCGGCAGCGGCGTTAGAGGCCTTAGAGAAATCGCAGGCGGCGTTGGAGCGAAAAATCACCCGCGTACAGACCAATATTGAAGATATCCGGGCGACCGTGGGCATTGGCCAGGGCTCGGGCGGGCAGCAGGACGTTATCGGCGAAATGCGGGTCATTCGCGGGCTTCTGAAAAAATTGACCGACAAACGAACGCCTGGCAGCGGCGATGCGATGACAGAAGATTTTGCCCCGAAAATAATGGCCGACGATCTTAGTCCGGCGGAAATTTTGGACATCATTCGGGTTGGGTTGGAACAAAACCGGGTGGATTTGTATTTGCAGCCGGTGGTCAGTTTGCCTCAGCGAAAAATTCGATTTTACGAAGTGTTCAGCCGCATCCGTCGCGAAGACGGAACGGTGATGTTGCCCCAACAGTATTTGCAGGTCGCGGCGGAACAGGGGCTAATCGCCACTATCGACAATTTCTTGTTGTTTCGCTGTATCCAGTTGGTCCGCCGGGTCCGCCGTGATAAATTGGAGGTGGGATTTTTTTGCAATCTGTCTCGTCATGCCCTGGCGGACAAGGACTTTTTTCCTCAGCTGACTGAATTTTTGGAACGGAATTCAGGATTGACTGAGGCCCTGTTTTTCGAGCTAAGTCAACAAGATGCAGAGGATCCGGTGATCGCACCCCGATTGGCGGAACTCCGCGCCCTTGGGTTTAGATTTTCCATGGATAATGTTAGTGCGCTGGATTTGAATTTCGAATCGCTAGCGGCGCGTCAATTTCGGTTCGTCAAACTCGAAGCGGATAAGCTTTTGTCGGATCAAACCCAATCAGAAATGTCTATCCATGTGGCCGATTTGAAAGAGGCCATGAAGCGGGCCGGAATCGATCTAATCGCCGAAAAAATCGAACACGAGACCGAGGTGGTCGGCCTGTTGGAATTCAACGTCGATCTGGGCCAAGGATTCCTGTTCGGTGAGCCCATGCCCGCCCGGAATTCAGCTTAAATGGCCCCAATATATTTGCCTGGAATGGGGCAGTTGGTGGGCCGCTACGATGGCGCCATTCTCGATTTGTGGGGGGTTTTGCACGATGGCGTAAAGCCCATATCCGGAGCGGTGGATTGTCTGGAGCATTTACGGGCGGCCGGCTGGCACCTGGTGTTGTTGTCCAACGCTCCGCGGCGGGCGGTATCTGTGGCGGAGCAAGTCGCGGGGTTCGGCATTCCGCCCGAAGCGTACGACGGTATTGTGACGTCGGGTGATTTGACCCGGGCAGCCCTGACCAACCCCGATGCATGGCACCAAAAGTTGGGGTCGAAATTTTACCATCTGGGACCAGAGCGGGATTGGGGCTTGCTGGATGGCTTGCCCCTGGAACGGGTCGCGGACCCAATCGATTGCGATTTCATTCTGAACACCGGCCTTTTTGACGACGAGACAGAGAGCGAAGCCGATTACGCTGAATTTTTGGCCGCCGCGCATGCCCGTGGGACACCCATGATTTGCGCCAATCCTGACCGGGTGGTGTTACGGGGCGACCGCCGTATTCCTTGTGCTGGCGCCGTTGCAGCGGCCTACGAGGCCATCGGTGGCCACGTCCAATACCACGGCAAACCCGACGGCGGCGCGTATGATGCCTGTCAGGCATTGATGCCAGGAATACCAAAAGATCGATTGGTGGCAGTGGGCGACAGTTTGACAACGGACATTACCGGGGCGTCCCGGTCGGGCATAGACTCTGTTTTCGTGTTCAGCGGAATTGATGGTGGAAATCAGGCCGCGTCCACCATGACCATGCAATCGTTCGTTTGGTAACGGGTCGCCGGCCCGGAGGTTTCCATGGATCAAGAAGATCTGGAGCGGACACTAAAAGCCCACAAGCAATGGTTGGACGGCGACGATAATGGGGTGCGGGCTGAAATCATCGGCGCCGATTTTTCGGGTGCCGCAGCGAATAACCACAACAGGCTAAGACCGGCGCTCTACCATCAATTTTTTGATTTCCGCGATGGATTTAGCCGGGTTCAATCCCTTTGGACAGGTGACCGAGCAATTTAAAATCGTGTGGCAGCGGTACAGCCGGTAGGGGTCTTCCAAATGATCCAGGCGTTCGCCGGTGTGTTCGTCGCGGGAATCCACGATCCATCGATAGGATTGCAGCAGGGTCGCGGGGCCTAGGAAACGGTCTGAATTCCACCAATAGCTGGGGCAGCTGGTGGAACAACAGGCGCACAAAATGCACTCCCACAGACCATCCAGTTTGGCGCGATCTTCGGGGCTTTGGAGGCGCTCCCGGTGCGGTGGCGCAGCAGTTTCTGCCTGGAGCCACGGCCCAATGGACGCGTACTGGGCGTAAAAATTGGTCAGGTCACCCACCAAATCCTTCACCACCGGCAAATGGGGCAGGGGATAAATGTGCACCGCCCTTTTCACATCTCTGGTGGGTTTGGTGCAGGCCAAGGTGTTGGTGCCGTCAATATTCATGGCGCAGCTGCCGCACACGCCTTCCCGGCACGATTTACGAAATGTCAGGGTTGAATCCGTCTCGTCTTTGATCTGGTTTAGCGCGTCCAAAACCATGGGCCCGCAAGTGTCCAAATCCACGTCAAAACTATCAAGTGTCGGATTGGCATTGCCGTCGGGGCTCCAGCGATAGACCTTAAAAGTCTTGACGTTGGTGGCGCCTTCGGGCGCCGGAAATTTGTTCCCTTGGCCAATTTTGGAATTCTTCGGTAATGAGAATTCAACCATCTCACTAATCCTTTGTCCGCGCCTGGGCGGTTTTCTGGCCCATGCTAATAGACCCTAGGTTTCGGAGGGATGGGGTCAATTTCGTCAGTCAACGGATTCGACTGAACATCCCGATAAATCATGGTGACATTGCCATTTTCGTCCAGCCTGGAAACACTGTGCTTCATCCAATTTTCGTCGTCCCGATCTTGGAAATCTTCGCGGGCGTGGGCGCCACGGCTTTCCTTGCGGGCGGCGGCAGAATGCAAGGTGACCAGGGCCTGGCGCACCAAATTATCCAGCTCTAAGGTTTCGACCAGATCGGTGTTCCATATCATCGAGCGATCGGAAACAGCGATGTCGGGCATCATGTCCCAAACCTCCGCCAATCTGGTCTTGCCATCATCCAGCAGCTCTTTGGTGCGGAACACCGCGCAGGTTTCCTGCATGGTTTTCTGCATGGCTTTGCGGATTTTTGCCGTGGGTGTTCCGCCGTCTGCGTGGCGGAAACCATTCAGTCGATCAAGGGCGGCATCTCCTGCACCTTTCGGCAATTCTTTGTGCGTGGAATCGGGCTGTAAATTTTCGGCGGCATAATCGGCGGCGGCACGGCCAAACACCACCAGGTCCAGCAGAGAATTCGAGCCCAGGCGATTGGCGCCATGAACCGAAACGCACGATCCCTCGCCAATGGCCATTAATCCCGGAACGACGGCCTTGGGATCTGCCTCGGTTGGGATCAACGCCTCCCCCGCAATGTTGGTGGGGATGCCACCCATGTTGTAGTGGGCAGTGGGCAAGATCGGGATCGGTTCTTTTGTGACGTCCACCCCGGCGAACACTCGGCCGTTTTCGATGACCCCGGGCAGTCTTTCTTTGAGGACGCTGTCACCCAGGTGATCCACATGCAGGTGGATGTGGTCGCCGAGTTCGCCCACTCCACGGCCGGCACGAATTTCCAGTGAAATGGCACGGCTGACCACGTCTCGGGAAGCCAGATCCTTGGCGCTGGGGGCATAGGTTTCCATGAACCGGTCGCCCTTGGAATTCGCCAAATACCCGCCTTCGCCCCGGGCGCCTTCGGTGACCAACACGCCGGATCCATAAATACCGGTGGGATGGAACTGGACAAATTCCATGTCTTGCAGGGGCAGACCTGCCCGTAACGCCATGCCGCAACCGTCCCCAGTGCAGGTGTGGGCGGCGGTGGTGGATTGGTACATGCGCCCCATGCCGCCGGTGGCCATCACCACGATGTGGGACCGGAACCGGTGAATGGTGCCGTCTTCCAGGTTCCACGCCATGATTCCCCGGCATGCCCCGTCATCGCCCATGATCAAATCTATGGCGAAATATTCAATGAAGAATTTCGCGTCGTGTTTCAGGGATTGCTGATACAGGGCGTGCAAGATGGCGTGGCCGGTGCGGTCAGCGGCGGCGCAGGTGCGCATGGCTTGGCCTTCGCCAAAGTTTGTGGTCATGCCGCCGAATGCCCGCTGATAGATGCGGCCATCTTCGGTGCGGGAGAACGGCACGCCATAGTGCTCTAATTCGATGACCGCTTCGGGCCCGGCCTTGACCATGAACTCGATGGCATCCTGGTCGCCCAGCCAGTCCGCCCCTTTGACGGTGTCGTACATGTGCCAGCGCCAGTCGTCCTCGCCCATGTTGCCCAGCGCCGCAGAAATACCGCCCTGGGCCGCTACGGTGTGGCTGCGGGTTGGGAAAACCTTGGTGATGCAGGCGGTGCGCAGGCCGGCTTCGGCCATGCCAAGTGCAGCGCGCAAGCCCGCACCGCCAGCGCCGACGACAACCACATCATAGGTGTGGTCGATGATTTGATACGCTGGGGCCAAGGGACTACAGAGCCAGTTTCAGGACCGCGAAGGCGCAGACAGCGCCCACCAGAACGGTAGCAAATGTTGTGAACAACAGACTGGCAATCTTGATGCCTTCGGAATGCACATAGTCTTCGATGACAACGTCCATGCCCACCTTGAAATGATAGAACGAGGTGAAAATGGTCAATAACAAGGCTACTGCATTGATGGGCGACGCCACCCATTCGGTGAATCGGGCGTGATCGGCACCGGTCAATGAAATAAAAGACGCCATCAGCCAAATGGATAAGGGGATCAAGGCAACGGCGGTAACCCGCTGCAGCCACCAAAGATCAGCGCCTTTTCGCGCGGAACCCATGCCCCGCGCCCGCGCCAATGGAGATCGCAACGTCATACGGGACCCCGCATTGCATAGCCCACGTACCAGGACGCCACTGTCAGAGCCACCGCCAAGGAGAGGGCGAACCAGCCGGATTTTTGCGCGGCTTTCAGCTCAAATCCTACACCCACGTCCCATAACAAATGCCGTATGCCATTGGCCAAGTGATAAAACAGCGAAAATGTGAAGCCCAACAGCACGAACCGACCCGGGATCGAGCCGACAATGGACTGGGCCGTGGCGAATGTGTCAGGGCCGGTGGCGGCGGCCACCAGCCACCATGCCAACAATAACGTTCCCAATCCCAAGGCTACCCCGGTGATTCTGTGCAGAATGGATAGAATCATTGTCCACTGCGGTCGATAGACCTGCAGGTGGGGAGACAGCGGCCGATTGGAATTTTCCATAAATTCTCCGAGCAGCGCCAAACGCCACCGATCCATGGACGGATTGTAGGGCCGGGGATTCGGGCCCGTCAACGGAAGGCCGACCATGTGGCTGAATTCAAGCCGCCTGCAACAGCTTTCGATTGACCAGTAATTCGGCGATTTGCACGGAATTCAGAGCGGCACCTTTGCGCAAATTGTCCGCCACGACCCACAGATTCAGGGCGTTTTCCACGGTTGCATCCTCGCGAATGCGGCTGACAAACGTGGCGTCTTCTCCCGCCGAATCTACCGGCGTCACATAGCCATTGTCTTCCGGGCTATCCACCACCATCAAACCGGGGGCTTCGCGCAGAATGTCCCGAGCTTCGTCGGCCGACAATGGGCTCTCGAACTCCACGTTCACGGCTTCCGCATGGCCCACGAAAACGGGAACGCGCACACAGGTGGCGGTGACCTTGATGGACGGGTCCAAGATTTTTTTGGTCTCCGCCACCATCTTCCATTCTTCCTTGGTGTAGCCATCTTCCATGAACACATCGATGTGGGGAATCACATTGAAGGCGATTTGCTTTGGAAATACCTTCGGTGTTGGGGAAACCGTGGCGTAGATGCCTTTGGTTTGGTCGAACAGCTCGTCCATTGCAGCGTTGCCGCCGCCTGACGTGGATTGGTATGTGGACACGACCACGCGCTTGATCCTTGCGCGATCATGCAGGGGCTTCAGGGCCACGACCATTTGAATGGTCGAGCAATTCGGGTTCGCGATGATATTTTTAGTGGTGAACGCATTGACCGCATCCGCGTTGACCTCTGGCACCACCAAGGGCACGTCGGGGTCCATGCGGAAATGCGAGGTGTTGTCGATCACCGTGCACCCGGCTGCTGCTGCCTTTGGCGCGAATTCCGCCGAAACCTTTGCTCCGGGGGAAAATAACGCCAAATCCCATCCGTTGAAATCGAACGTATCGAGCGCCTGAACCTTCAGCACATTATCTTGGCCAAAGCTGACTTCCTTGCCCGCCGAGTGCTCTGAGGCCACAGCGGCAACCTCATCCACGTCGAACTTGCGCTCGTCCAGAATGTTCAGAATTTCGCCACCTACTCTGCCGGTGGCACCCACTACGGCTACGCGATATCCCATTATCTTGCCCTTTTTTCGCGGCAACCTAAACCGCAGCCACTTCCGATTTCTCTAACGCACCAATCAACGCTTCCCCCATGACATGGGTGGAAACTTTTGCCATGCCAGGCTGCATGATGTCCGCCGTGCGCAGGCCACCTTTTAGAATTTCGCCAGCCGCGGTTTCGATTGCTGCGGCTTCGGATTCAAGGCCGAACGAATATCGCAACATCATGGCAAAGCTCAAAATTGTTGCAAGTGGGTTGGCCGCACCCGTTCCCGCAATGTCTGGGGCGCTGCCGTGCACCGGCTCGTACAACGCCCCGCGGCGTCCATTGGCATCCGTGTTGCCCAAAGACGCACTGGGAAGCATGCCCAGAGACCCGGTTAGCATGGCGGCTTCGTCGGACAATATGTCGCCAAAAAGATTGTCGGTGACAATCACGTCGAACTGTTTTGGCTCCCGCACAAGCTGCATTGCGCAATTGTCGGCGTACATGTGGGAAAGCTCCATATCAGCGTATTCAGCCTGGTGAAGTTTATCCATTTCGTTGCGCCACAGCAGGCCGGATTCCATGACGTTTGATTTTTCCACCGAGCACACCCGGCTGCTCCGTTTGCGCGCCAGGTCAAACGCGACCCGACCCACCTGGCGAATTTCTTTTGTCTCATAGACCTGGGTGTTGACCCCGCGGAAGGTGCCATCGCCCAAGTCTTCGATCCCTCTGGGCTCGCCGAAATACACACCGCCGGTCAGTTCGCGAACGATCAAAATATCCAGCCCAGAAACCAAATCAGGCTTTAGAGACGACGCATCAACCAAGGCATCGAACACGATGGCTGGGCGCAGATTTGCATACAAATCCATTTCTTTGCGCAGGCGGAGCAAGCCGCGTTCTGGCTTCACCGCGAAGTCCAGATCATCCCATTTCGGCCCGCCAACGGCACCAAGAAGAACGGCATCCGCGGCCTTAGCCTGATCCAGGGTATCGTCGGTTAACGGTGTCTCATGGGCGTCATAGGACGCACCACCCACCAAGCCCTCGACGATTTCGAAATCGTGGCCGTGGGCCTTGGAAAGCCACGCGCAAACGTGGCGGACTTCATCCATGACTTCCGGCCCAATCCCATCACCCGGTAAAAATAACAACGTACCCAAATTAGCCACACCCTTTTGAACTCCAAATTATTGAGGCGCGTGCACAGCCGACCACGGCTGCGCAGCATGCTGATTGATTTCAAATTCCAATATTTTTTCGGATTTCTTTAACGTCAGGCCGATGTTGTCCAATCCGTTCAACAGGCACTCCTTGCGGAATGGATCCACCTCGAACGATATTTTCTGGCTACCGGGGCAGACAATACGCTGGCCAAGTAAGTCAATTGAGAGCGTATGGTTATCGCCCTTTGCGGCTTCCTCTATCATCTCCGCAACTAAATCCTCTGGTAAAACGATAGGTAGCATGCCGGTCTGAAAACAATTATTGAAAAAGATATCGGCAAAGCTGGGGGCAATGATCGCGCGGATGCCGAAATCAGCCAGCGCCCATGGGGCATGCTCGCGACTGGACCCGCAGCCAAAATTGGCCCCGGCAATCAGAATGCATGCATCGCGAAACTTCGGCTGGTTTAGGACAAAGTCATCGATTTCCTTGCCCTCCGGGGTGCGTCGTAATTCATCAAACAAATGCACCCCCAGACCTGTGCGTTTGATGGTCTTCAAGAATTGTTTTGGAATGATCATGTCGGTATCGACATTTACCATTGGTAAAGGGGCAGCGACGCCCGACAGGGTGGTGAACGACTGCATGGTGCTACTCCTAGTATTCCAGGGTCCGGACGTCGGCGAGGTGGCCGAAAACGGCTGCCGCCGCAGCCATCGCCGGACTAACCAAATGGGTGCGCCCGCCGCGACCCTGACGGCCCTCGAAGTTGCGGTTGGATGTGGAGGCGCAGCGCTCACCTGGCTCTAACACGTCGGCGTTCATGGCCAGGCACATGGAGCACCCAGCGTCCCGCCATTCAAATCCGGCGTCCAGAAAAATCTTATCCAGACCTTCTTTTTCTGCCTGAAGTTTGATCAAACCTGATCCGGGAACCACCATGGCGCTGACGGTGCTGGCCACGTTACGACCCTTGGCAACCTGGGCGGCGGCGCGCAAATCTTCCATGCGGCCGTTGGTGCAGCTGCCGATGAACACCCGGTCGATGGCGATGTCAGTCATCAGGGTTCCCGCCACCAAATCCATATAAACCAGGGATCGTTCCATTTTGGCCCGACGCCCAGCGTCTTTTTCGTCGGCGGGATCAGGCACAGCGCTCGTGACCGGCACCACATCTTCCGGGCTTGTCCCCCAGGTAATTTGGGGGGAAATGTCCGCAGTATCTAATTTGACCTCTTTGTCGTAAACGGCACCGGGATCGGACGCCAAGGTGCGCCAAGCGGACACTGCCTGGTCAAACGCCTCACCCTGGGGGGCCATGGGACGCCCGCGCAAATAATCGAAGGTGGTGTCGTCGGGGGCGATCAGTCCGGCCCTAGCACCCGCTTCGATGGACATGTTGCACACCGTCATGCGTCCGGCCATGGAAAGCCCACGAATGGCAGAACCCGAATATTCGATCACATGGCCCGTGGCCCCGGCGGTCCCAATCAGGCCGATCGTAGCCAAAATCAAGTCCTTGGCGGTCACACCCAACGGCAAGTCGCCGTCGATTGTGATGCGCATGGTTTTCGGCCGCCGTTGCAACAGGGTTTGGGTGGCCAGGGTGTGCTCCACCTCGGACGTGCCAATGCCAAAGGCCAAGGCCCCGAATGCTCCGTGGGTGGCCGTGTGGGAATCACCGCACACAATGGTCATGCCGGGTTGTGTCATGCCCTGTTCCGGGCCCACAACATGGACAATTCCTTGGCGCACATCGTCCATGGAAAAATATTGGATACCAAATTCGGCGCAATTGGCCTCCAAGGTTTCAACCTGGATCTTGGCTTGCGGGTCGACAATGCCTTTATCCCGGCCAATGGTCGGGACGTTGTGATCCGCCACCGCTAGGGTCAAATTTGGCCGCCGGACTTTGCGTCCGGCCAGGCGGATGCCTTCGAAAGCTTGGGGGCTTGTGACCTCGTGCACCAAGTGGCGGTCCACGTACAGCAGCGTCGTGCCGTCGTCAGCCACGTCCACAAGGTGGGCATCCCAAATCTTTTCGAACAGAGTTTTCGGACCCGCCATCACTGGCCTTCGCTAAAACATTTTTGCGCCGGATCGTCCCCTATTGGGTCCGGCGCGGGTGGTTACGCCGGGTGTTATTTTTCCGTTGTTGCGGATTCTGTGGCCTTGGCCTTTGGTTTATTGTCACGCCATTCCTGCTTTTCAGCGATGCGTGCCCGCTTGCCCGAAAGACCGCGCAGGTAATAAAGCTTGGCCCGGCGCACCACGCCCCGGCGGACGACTTCCACACCGGCGATGTTGCGGGAATAAAGCTGGAAAATGCGTTCCACACCTTCGCCATAGGAAATCTTGCGTACGGTAAACGATGTGTTCAGCCCGCGATTCCGGCGGGCGATGCAAACGCCTTCAAAGGTCTGGATGCGTTCCCGGCTACCTTCGACGACCTTCACGTTCACGCGCACCGTATCACCGGGGGCAAAATCGGGAACGGGGCGCTCGGCGTCTAAAGCCTTGGCCTGGGCTGTGTTGAATTCGTTTAGCATATCCATGGCATCACCTTTTCGTTCGTCCTTTGCCGCCGCTTTGTTGTCCCGTCGCTTGGTAGGACTGCCACAAATCGTCTCGGCGCTCTTTTGTTACCGCTTCCGCCTGATCCCGCCGCCACGCTTTAATCTTTTCGTGGTCACCCGAAAGCAAAACCTTTGGAACCGTTTGATCTTCCCATTCTCTGGGTCTGGTGTACTGGGGGTACTCCAACAACCCGAATTCAAAACTTTCTTCGACCACCGATGTTTTGTCGCTGATCACCCCGGGCAGCAGCCGTACCACCGCGTCAATCAGTGCCAGCGCTGCCGGTTCTCCCCCGGACAGGACAAAATCTCCGAGGCTTATTTCTTCCACATCCCGCTGGTCCAGTACCCGCTGGTCCACACCTTCAAACCGGCCGCATATTAGGGTCGCTCCCGAACCGGCACTTAACGCTCGCACCCTTTGTTGATCTAGGCGTCGCCCCCTGGGTGACAAGTAAATCAACGGCATGTCTTCGGTCCCGGCTTCCCGCGCCGAATCGATGGCTTTTCCAAGCACATCGGGCCGCATCACCATTCCTGGACCCCCGCCGAACGGTGCATCGTCGACGGTGGCGTGTTTATCGCCCGCAAATCCGCGGATGTCCACCGTTTCCAACGCCCAAAGGTCATCTTTCAAGGCGGTTCCGGCCAAAGACTCCCCCAAGGGCCCCGGAAACATCCCCGGAAAGAGCGTTAGGACCCGGGCGGTCCAAGGATTGCCAGGTTTTTCGGTCACAGGCTGTGCCCTTGTTTCCCCCAGTTCATTTGCCGGTTTAGTCCTCTTCATCTTCGGTGTCGTCAAAATAGCCGGGCGGGGGTTCTGCCGCTATTACGCCCCCCGGGATATCCACGTGGGGCACTATTTCCCGGGTAAACGGCAGCATTACAGATGATTGGCCGGGGCGGTCTATTTCGATGATGTCCCCGGCACCAAAATTGTGGACCGCCGTCACCGCGCCAATCGCCTCTCCATGAACCTCTACCCGCAGCCCCACAAGGTCGCTGTGGTAGTACTCGTCCTGATTCAGGTCAGGCAGTTGGTTCCGGCCCACGTACAGTTTGGTGCCTTTCAGCGCCTCGGCGGCATTTCGATCCACAACGCCTGGGAACCGCATTACTGGGCCCTTTGGCCCTTGGCGAAGGCCGAAAACCTCCAGATTGTTGCCAGCCTCGTCCGTGAACGCTCCGTAATCTGACAAAGTCTCAGGCGCGTCGGAATAGGATCGAATATTGACCTCGCCCTTTATTCCATGGGCGCTGATCACCACCCCCAAACACACCCGTTGTTCATCGTCCGCCATGGCGTGTCGACCAAATTTAAGACTCTTTGGCTTCACTGTCTGTGGCAGCATCCCCAGAGGCTGCGTCAGCGGGGGTCTCCGCAGCAGGCGTCTCCTCAGCAGACGTTTCCTCAGCAGACGTTTCCGCAGGTGCCTCGTCGACTGGGGCCTCAGTTGGCTCCGCTGTCGTCGCTTGTTCTGGCGCTGCCGCATTCTCGGCAGCTTGTGCCTCAGCCGCCGCTTCTTGTTCTGACGCTGCCGACTGATCGGCAGCTTCTGGCTCGGGTTCGGGTGGCGGTGCCTTGGCAGCTTCCTCGGCCTCGGCCTTCTTGGCGGCGGCGGCTTCTTCGGCTTCCTTCACGCGCTCTTGGGCCTTTGCCCCCGGCTTGCCTTTGATGGGGTTATTGCGCTGGGCTGGCATCGGAATGATGTTGGCCGCACCCAAAAACCGCCCAACCCGATCCGACGGGGTCGCGCCGTTGCCAAGCCAATGCTTGATGCGCTCTTCGTTCAAGGTCACCCGGTTGGGGTCGTCCTTTTTCAAAAGCGGATTATACGTGCCGACTTTTTCGATAAATCGGCCGTCCCGCGGACTGCGGGAATCAGCAATCACAATGCGGTAATAGGGCCGCTTTTTTGCCCCGCCCCGCGCCATACGAATTCTCAATGCCATCGACTAACCCTTCCTTGTGCGTTGATTTTGGTGCAAAAATCTAATGAAGCTGACCGGGGCCGGGCATGCCCGGCATCCCATTCCGCATAAATCCCTTTTTGCCCAGCTTTCCTAATTTCTTGACCATGTCGGCCATTTGTCGGTGCTGTTTCACCAGGCGATTGACGTCTTGCACCGTCGTACCGGACCCGTTCGCAATGCGCCGCTTGCGTGACCCATTCAAAAGCTTTGTCTTGCGACGCTCCTTTAGGGTCATGGACAAAACGATGGCTTCTTGGCGCGTCAGCAGGCTGTCGTCCATATTGGCAGTTGCCATCTGTTTCTTGGCTTTACCAACGCCGGGCAACATCCCCATCAGTCCTTCCATGCCGCCCATTTTGCGCATTTGGCGAATCTGCATCAGATAGTCGTCCAAATCGAAGGTGCCCTTCAGCATATTGGCTTCGAGCTTGGCTGCGTCTGCGGCGTCAACCGTTTCTGTGGCTTTTTCAACCAGGCTGACAACGTCGCCCATGCCCAGAATGCGTGACGCAACCCGGTCGGGATGAAAAACCTCTAGGCCATCTAGCTTTTCGCTAGTGCCCACAAATTTGATTGGGCAGCCGGTGACCGCCCGCATGCTAAGGGCTGCACCGCCTCGGGCATCGCCGTCTGTTCGGGTGAGAACAATGCCGGTCACATTAAGCCGTTCTTTGAATGCCTTGGCGGCATTCACCGCGTCTTGGCCGGTTAAGGCATCGGTAACTAGAAAAATTTCCACCGGGTTCACGGCGTCGCGGATTTGGATCGCTTCAGCCATCATCGCTTCGTCCACATGCAGACGGCCGGCGGTATCCAGAAGAACCACATCGATGCCGCGCAGGCGGGCGGAATCCATGGCGCGCTTGGCGATGTCGGTAGGCATTTGGCCGTCAACAATGGGCAAGGTGGGAATTCCGGCTTCTTCCCCCAGAACCCGCAATTGTTCCTGGGCGGCGGGGCGATGGACGTCCAGGGACGCCATCAAGACCTGTTTCTTTTCCCGCTGGGTCAGACGAAGCCCAATTTTCGCAGTGGTAGTTGTTTTACCCGATCCTTGCAGGCCAACCATTAAAATGGCTGCGGGGGGTGCGGCGGCAATATTGATGTTTTCCGTTTTTGCCCCCAACATTTCGACCATTTGGTCATGGACGATTTTGACAACCATTTGGGCCGGAGCAACGCTGCGTACCACCTCGGCCCCAACTGATTTGGTTCGTACTGCAGCGATGAAGTCCTTAACAACCGGCAGGGCCACATCAGCTTCAAGCAGCGCAACCCGGACTTCGCGCAGGGCTTCGTCCACGTCTGCTTCGCGCAGGGCACCGCGTTTCCGCAAGGCATCGAACGCATCGGACAGTCGGGTAGTTAGGGTCTCGAACATGCTGCTTTCAGTCACCAATTAGCTGGGCCAAGACAAACACAACAAACGCCAGTGCGCGAAAACTCGCGGACTGGCGGGCGCCAAACGTTTAGGCGCAGGCTGCATCGGACGTCTACTAAGTAGCCAATAAGTAATGGTGGGCCGCCGGAAGGTCAAGTCAGGGTTGGCTTGCGGTATGCTGGACAGTGCGCGACCCATAGGCCATAACCGGCTCCATGAGAAATGGACGCCCCTTTATCAAAATGCACGGGCTCGGCAACGACTTCGTGATCTTAGATGGCCGGGAACGACCTGTGCCTTTGGAGCCGCTTGAGATCGAAATTATTGCCAGCCGCAACACCGGGATCGGCTGCGATCAGCTTCTGGTCTTGGGGCCATCGGAAAACGCCGACGCCTATATGCATATCTTTAATGCCGATGGCACGGAAGCTGATGCCTGTGGCAATGGTGCGCGCTGCGTCGCCAAGCTACTGATGAAACAGATGGAATCGGACAAAGTGACCCTGGAGACAAACGCCGGGATTTTGTCTGGGTTTGATGCGGGCGAGGGTTTGGTGACCGTGGATATGGGATCTGTGAAGACCAATTGGGAAGAAATCCCCATGGCCGAAGAAAAAGACACGTTGCATGTGGATATCGAAATTTCCCAGGAAGACAGCGAAGAAGATCCACTGATTTGGGATCCCATTGCGGTGAACGTGGGCAATCCTCATTTGGTATTCCTGGTGAAGAATCCAAATGCGATTGATTTGGAATCCATCGGCCCCGTCATTGAAAATTCCGACCTATTCCCGGAAGGCATCAATGTGGGAATGGCGTTGATCAATGGCGATGACACCATCCGTTTGCGGGTGTGGGAACGCGGTGTCGGCATAACATCGGCGTGCGGTACGGCGGCGTGCGCGGCCTTGGTGGCGGCGGTACGGCGCGAACACATGGGCCGTTCAGCGGTGGTAGAAATGGATGGCGGAGCCTTGGGTGTTCATTGGCGGGAAGATAACGGCCATGTGATGCTGACTGGCCCGACCACCACTAGTTTTGAAGGTGAATTCAACATCGCTGATCTTCTGGTGGCTGCCATGC
>Ga0209403_10002167_pt1 | contig 23940 bp, 24 predicted proteins | sample ArcticOcean_MG_C_8_FD_187440 | JGI IMG/M metagenome (GOLD analysis project Ga0209403, IMG submission 187440) | Marine microbial communities from western Arctic Ocean - ArcticOcean_MG_CB11_86 (SPAdes) (version 2) | ecosystem: Environmental > Aquatic > Marine > Oceanic | place: Arctic Ocean... | reverse complement strand
TTGGTGCCGTTAACGGCCGGGCCTTCCTCGTCGCCGGTGATCAACAGGCTTATAGACCCCGGTATGGCGCCTTTGTCGATGCTGCGCGACGCTGCCTCGACGAACGCCGCAACCGCGCCTTTCATATCCGTCGCACCCCGACCGTATAGGATGTCGTTGATGATCTCGCCGCCGAACGGATCGACCGACCAGGAATCGGGATTGCCCAGCGGCACGACATCGGTGTGCCCGGCGAAGCAGAAATTCGGCGCGGATTCGCCCAGCCGGGCATACAGATTATCGACATCCGGCGTGTCCGTATCCGAAAACCGCAACCGGTGACAGACGAAACCGAGCTGTTCGAGCGACGCCTGCAACACATCCAGCGCGCCGGCGTTTTCCGGCGTTACGCTGGGACAGCGGATCAGGTCGCGGGCAAGCTCGACGGCGTCAACGATGGCGATCAGTCCCGCAGCAGGTCGTTGATCGACGTCTTCGACCGGGTCTGTTCATCGACCCGTTTGACGATTACAGCGCAGTAAAGGCTTGGGCCTTCACTGCCGTCGGGCAGCGGCTTTCCGGGCAGCGTGCCGGGGACGACAACCGAATAGGCCGGCACGCGTCCGCGGTGAATTTCGCCCGTTTGCCGGTCGATAATTTTTGTCGATTGTCCGAGGAACACGCCCATCGACAGGACCGAGCCTTGTTCGACGATGACACCTTCGGCGACCTCCGACCTGGCCCCGATGAAGCAGTTGTCTTCGATAATGACAGGGTCGGCCTGCAGCGGTTCCAGAACGCCGCCGATGCCGACACCGCCAGAAATGTGGCAGTCCTTGCCGATCTGGGCACAGGATCCGACCGTCGCCCATGTGTCGACCATGGTGCCCGAATCGACATAGGCGCCGAGATTCACGAAGCTCGGCATCAGCACCACGCCGGGGGCGAGAAAAGCCGACCGCCGCACGGTGCAGTTAGGCACCGCCCGAAAACCCGCGGCGCGGAATTTAGCTTCGTCCCAGCCCGCGAATTTGGACGGAACCTTGTCGAACCAAGGACTTTCGCCGATGCCCGGAAAAGTGGGGCCGCCTGGCAATGGCGCCATGTCATATATGCGGAAAGACAGCAGAACGGCTTTCTTGAGCCACTGGTTGACCGTCCATCCGCCATCACTTTTTTCGGCGACCCGTAACGTGCCGGAATCAAGGCCTTCGAGCGCCGTTTCGATGGCGTCCCGTGCTGTACCCGTGGTGCCAGGATTAATGGCTTCACGGTCTTCCCAAGCCTGGTCGATCGATTGTTCGAGTTCTGTGTTGCTCATATTCCTGTCACTTTGCCCCTGAAAATCGGCGCGAATATAGATCATTATCTTCGCAGGGGGAAACGGGTCAGTTTGTATTCGTCACGCCGCGCAGCCATTCCGTCAGATCGTCGGTGATATGGTCGATATGATCGGTTTCGGTGACATCCCTCGCCCAGCTCGTATCGGTTTGCACCCAGACCGTCGTCATGCCCAGTTCGGCTGCGGGTTCCAGGTTTCTCGGAATATCTTCCACCATTGCCGCCCGCTGCGGATCGACATCGTGCAGCGTGCACAGGCGACGGTAGGATTCGATGGCCGGTTTGGGCACATAATCCGCATCGCCAATGTCGTATATGGCGTCGAAATGGTTTGTGATGCCGATACGTTCCATCACGTCGCGCGTGTGTCCGGTAAACGCGTTTGTGTAGATGATTTTCCGGCCGTTTAGCTCGTCGAGGACTGCAGCCAGCTGCGGGTTCGGCGTGACGTCGGTTAGATCGAGCTGCGACAGATGGTCGATATATTCCTGCGGGTCCAGACCGTGTTCGACCATCAGTCCGCGCAGGGTAAGTCCGTGACTGCGGAAATAACCTTTCTGGATACGGTGGGCTTCTTCCCGGTCGACCTTCAGGAAATTGCTGATGAACGATCCCATCAATTGGTCGATTTGCGCCAGCATGGCCTGACTGGTCCGGTACAGCGTGTTGTCGAGGTCGAAGATCCAAGTGTCGATACCGCTGAAATCGGCCATCTGGGTTGTGGGTCGGGAGCTTTTTTGCATTGGTGGAATGTGGCCGCGCTTCGTCCGCGGTGCAAGGAATCGTTAAGAGACAATAGATATGATGATCAGGACGATACTTCCGCAACCTATGGTGTAATTACTCCAATGGCGCAGGCGAAGCCCGAATATATCGAGACGCTGAAGAAAGAGCGGGACCGTTTCGTGGCGCTGGCTTTCTGCGCGGCGGATGTGTTGTTCGAAGTCGATGAGAACCGGGCGATTACCTACGCCGCCGGTGCCACCAAAGCATTGACCGGCTATCAGCCGCATGACGTGATCGGGAAGAAGTTTATCGATCTGATAGATTCAGCCGAACGTGAATATGTTGCCGGCAAGCTCAGCGCACTCGGCACGGCGAGCCAGCTCGAACCGATGATGGTGCGGCTTGCAGGACCAAGCGGCCCGACGCCGCGCCTTATGCTGACCGGCTATCACCTGCCGGATTCGCCCGGATCGTTTTTCTTCGCTCTTCGCCTGACGAGCAAGGACGAAACCCTGACGGATGCAAACGACCCTCGCCTCGACAAGGAAACGGGTCTGTTTAACAAACAGGCGTTTACGGAGCTTGCGGCCAGGCGAATAAACGATGCCGAAACGGATGGTCTGGATCTGAAGATCACGACGCTCCGGCTCGAGGAAATGGGCGAACTCCGCACCCGGCTTGATGAGGAAACCGACCGCGAACTGATGCGGACGCTGGGTCACTGCTTCGCGCAGGGCGTCGGGACTACGGAAGCGGCGGCGAAATTCGACGACGAAAATTACGGTATCCTGCACGGTGATGGGCTTTCGGAAAAAGACATGAACTGGCAGATCGAATTTTTCGGCGGTTAAAAAAGTGGCCGGTGCGCTGCCGTCTGCTTCAACTTTTTTTCGAACGGATCATTGTGCCGGCGCCATGTTCTGTGAAAATTTCTAGTAACAGCGCATGCGGCACACGGCCATCCATGATAACGGCGGCTTCGACGCCATCCTTGACGGCCTTGAGACAGGTCTCGATCTTGGGGATCATACCCCCCGATATGGTGCCGTTCTTGATCAGCCCCTGAGCCTGTCGTGCCGAAATGTCCGTGATCAGGTTGCCCTTTTTGTCCAGCACTCCGGTAACGTCGGTCAGCATCAGAAGGCGCGTCGCGCCGATCGCGCCGGCGATGGCGCCGGCGGCGGTGTCCGCATTGATATTGTAGGTGGTGCCGTGCTCACCTATCCCGAGCGGGGCGATAACCGGGATCATGTGCGAGCCCGCTAGGGTATCCAACACCCGGGTGTTGATCGCATAGGGCTCGCCGACAAAACCCAAATCGACGAACTTTTCGATATTCGAATCTGTCTTGCGCCGGTGCTTGAGCTTGCGCGCCCGTATCAGGTTCCCGTCCTTGCCCGAAATGCCGACCGCCGTGCCGCCGGCGTCGTTGATCGCGGTGACGATCTCCTTATTGATAGATCCCGATAAAACCATCTCGACGATCTCGACCGTCCGCTTGTCGGTCACGCGGAGTCCGTCGATGAATTCGCTCTCGATCTTCAGGTGCCCCAGCATTTCGCCGATCTGCGGACCGCCGCCATGGACGATGACCGGATTGATCCCCACCTGTTTCAAAAGAACGATATCGCTGGCGAATTGCTCGGCGAGCCTTTCGTCGCCCATCGCATGCCCGCCATATTTGATCACGAACGTTTTGCCGCTGAATTCCTGCAAATAGGGCAGGGCTTCGGTCAGCGTCTCCGCGGTGCGCAGCAACGACTTGATCTCGGAAATGTTCTTTGGCTCGGTTTTCTTGGTCTTTGCCATCTTTCGCTTTCGGACAAGGGAAAGGGGACGTCCGCAACGTGCCGCGTTTAACCGATATCGGCGATCATTGCCAGTTCCGCACGCAGGAATTCGACGCCGTTTCCCTTAACCGAACTGGTTCGCACGATGACCGGATGTGCCGCCACATGTTTAGCAATGCGGGCCTGGGTGTCGGAAATCAGGTGTTCCATCGCGCCGGCTTTCACCTTGTCGCATTTGGTCAGCACGATTTGATAGGAAACCGCAGCTCCGTCGAGGTCTTTCATCACGGTGATATCGCTGTCCTTCAACCCGTGACGCGCGTCGATAAGCAGGCAAACGCGACGGAGCGACGGACGGCCACGGAGGTAATCGAAAATCATCGCGGTCCAACGCTGGATTTCCGTCTTGGACGCTTTGGCGTAGCCATAGCCCGGCAGGTCGGCCAGCATCAGGGCGTCCTGCAGCATGAAAAAATTGATGTGCTGCGTGCGTCCGGGAGTGTTCGACGTCCGCGCCAGCGTTTTCCGGCCGGTCAGCGCGTTGATCAGGCTCGATTTTCCGACATTGGACCGTCCGACGAAGGCGATTTCCGGCGTGATGGACACCGGGACGCCGTCATAGGTCGCGGCGCTTGTAACGAAAGTGCATTCCTGCGCGAACAACCATCGGCCGCGCTCCAGCGCGTTGCCATCGGTTTCCTGTTCGGGATTGACCGGTGCGTCGTTCATGACCGGGCGATCCGCAGCCGGTCAGCGCTTTTTGCGCTGGCGGCGAGACTTGCCTTTGGCATTGGGCGCGGCTTTTGGCGCAGCCGGTTTCTCGTCGCCTTTACCATCCGCTTCTTTTGCGGCCTTGTTGCCGCGCGGAGGCGCTTTCTGGACCTCTTCGTTGATCGTCCCGCCCGACGCCGAAACGCCCATCCGGCGCATGATCACCCATTGCTGGGTAATCGACAGCAGGTTGTTCCATGCCCAGTAAATCACCAGGCCCGCCGGGAAGCTGCCGAGCAGGAAGGTGAACACGATCGGCAGCAGCATGAATATCTTCTGCTGCATCGGATCCGCCGGCTGCGGATTGAGTTTCTGCTGCAGGAACATCGTGACGCCCATGATAATGGGCCAGATGCCGACATTGACGATCTGAAGGGCCTCCGGCACGTCCCACGGCACGAGGCCGAATGCCATCAGCAGGCCCAGCGGGTCGGGAGCGGACAGGTCCTGGATCCAGCCGAAAAACGGCGCATGCCGCATCTCGATGGTCACGAAAAGCACTTTGTACAGCGCGAAGAACACCGGAATCTGGATCAAAATCGGGAAACAGCCCGACATCGGGTTGGCGCCTTCTTTCTTATAGAGTTCCATCATGGCCGTATTCTGGCGCTGGCGGTCATCCTTGTGCCGTTCGCGGATCTCGACCATCTTCGGCTGAAGCTTTTTCAACCGGCTCATCGACCGGTAGGATTTGTTGGCCAGCGGGAAGAAGGCGAGTTTGATCAGAACCGTCAGCAGCAGGATCGCGAGGCCGAAATTCCCGAGGATACGGTTGAAATATTCGATGACATAGAAGAGCGGCTTGGTGAGGAAATAGAACCAGCCGAAATCGACCATAAGATCGAACTTCGGAATGCCGTAGCGTTCTTCATAGGAATCGAGCAACCGCACTTCCTTGGCACCAGCGAACAGCTTGGTGGCGAACTCGGCGGTTTGACCCGGTGCCAGAACGCTTGTGGTCGCCAGGTAATCGACTTGGTATTTATCCTTGCCGCCGGGGGTGGTGTGGACGAAGCGCCCGTTATTAAGGATTTTCTGATCTGGAATCAGCACCGTCGCAAAATATTTTGCCGTGATTCCGAGCCAGCGACCGGTTCCCGTCATAGCTTGAATGCCGCCTGGCTCGTCCTGCGGATCGTCGTAATCGAATTCCTTCAGCGCGTCGTCGAACACCCCGGTAAAACCTTCATGAAGAATCCAGAAGCCAGATGTTTCGGGCGTGCCCGAAAGCGAAATCAGGCCGTAGGGATTAAGGGTCGCTGTCTGGGAGCTTTTATTGCTGACGCGCTGGCTGACCGAGAACATGAAGTTCTCGTCGATGGTGATCTTTTGGCTGTACTCGATGCCTTGCGGGCTGGTCCACCGCAGCGTAACCGGTTTGCCGACAGACAGTGTCGTGCTGTCTGCTGTCCAGACGGTCTCGGCCCCGGGCACAGTGATATTCGGGGTTGTCGCGGTCCAGCCGAATTGGGCGTAGTAAGGGTCTTTGGAGTTTTGCGGCGACAGCATGACGATATTTTCGCTGTCTTTCTTGAGCGTCTGCCGATAGTCGAGCAGCGTCAGGTCGTCGATCAGCGCACCCTTCAATTTAATCGACCCGATCACGCGGTTGGTTGAGATCTTTACCCGGGGCGCGCCATTAATGATGGCCTCGCGGGAGACGGTCGGTGCCGCCAACGGCTGCCCGGCCACAGGGGCGCTGACGCCTGGCGGGACTGGCGCTGTTCCCACCGGAGCCGATCCGGGAGGTGGGGCGCCACGGGTGGCTGGGGCCTGGCCGGGCGTGGCGGGGTTGACGACCTGCGACGCTTCCTGGGCCTTCTTTGCCTCGACCAGGACACGTTCTTCTTCGATACGCGGGCCTTCGATGAACACCTGAAAGCCGAGCAGGATGGACACCGACAGGACGATGGCGAGGATGAGATTCTTTTGATCCATGACTACTGTCTGTCTCCCTCGGGTACCGGGTCGTAGCCACTGCTTCCGCCCCACGGGTGGCAGCGGGCGATACGGCGCACGGCCAGCCATCCGCCACGGGCGGCCCCATGTACTTGAACCGCCTCGATGGCGTACCCCGAACAGGTTGGGTCGAACCGGCAGGTTTGCGGCAGAACCGGCGAGATAAGCAGCTGGTACCCCCGGGCAAGGCCGATTAGCAGCAGGCGCGAGATTTTGTTCAGAATGATCATGCCGTCCCGTTATCTTCAGGGGCTTCCCGGAAAGCGCCGAGCTTTCGCAACCCCGTTTCCAAGTCGTTCTTCAACGAGCTGAAATCGCGCGCCGGTGTTCCCTGGCGCCCGATCAGCACATAGTCATAGGCTGCCGCGGCACTGAGCGGCAGAACTTCTTCCGCGGCTGCCCGCAGACGTCGGCGCGCACGATTGCGTACCACGGCATTTCCGACGCGCCGGCTAACCGTAAGGCCGTATCTCGGTCCGTCCACCGCCGCCCGGTCATCGGACGGCTGGGGCGCGACCTGAAGCACAATGCCCGGTGCGGCCCATTTCCGTTTGCCCGCTGCCACTCTCAGAAACTGGCCGCGGGTTTTCAGGCGCTCAAGCATGGCGCCATACAGTCAGGCGGAAAGACGCTTGCGGCCCCTGGCACGACGACGGGAAAGAACCCGGCGACCGCCTACGGTTTGCTTGCGCGAGCGGAAGCCGTGCCGACGTTTGCGCACGAGGACGCTTGGTTGAAATGTACGTTTCAAGGCTGACTCCGGCTAAAATCTGGTCGAAAAACAGGCCCGCTATATAGTGATTTGCCTGGGCCAAGTCAACGAAACAGCGTCACCCATTTCATATCAGTCCAATATTCCTCGGATATCGCCCGGCGATTAGCCCTCACGCTTTGTTGAGGGGGTGTTGATTAGCGTTGCAGCCGGAGAAAACCCAGATATTCGGTGACCGCACTCGCCGCCGGATTTTCGGAGGACCATGTTGCACAGGAGATTGTTATGGTATCTCAATTAGCCGCGTCTGATGCTTCCGGCGATCGGCAAGGCGATATCGTAGTGGAAGGTGCTGTAATGGACGATGCGACAGACCCAAATCCCGTAGAGCCGGTGAAAAAGTCGGGATTTTCGCTCAGCCGTATCATTCCGCTATTCCTCCTCGGCGCCGGTCTGGCCGTCTTCTTCGCCCTCGATCTGAACCAGTATGTCTCGCTCAGCGCACTGAAGGCCCACCGTGAACAGCTTCAGTTCTGGGTGACGAATTACGGCGCCTGGTCGGCTGTGGTGTTCGCGGCGATATATGCGCTGGCGGTTGCATTTTCTATCCCCGGTGCATTGTTCATCACCATCGCCGGCGGATTTATGTTCGGCCCTTATCTCGGGACGTTATATGTAGTTGTCGGTGCGACCGTGGGGGCGGTGAGCGTATTTCTCGTCGCGAAATACGCTCTTGGGGATACGCTGCGCGCGAAGGCCGGTCCGGCGATCCGGCGAATGGAAGCCGGTTTTCGCGAAAACGAAATGAGTTATTTGCTGATCCTGCGGCTGGTGCCGCTGTTCCCGTTTTGGCTGGTCAATCTCGTGCCGGCGTTTCTCGGTGTCAGCCTTCGGACCTATACGATCGGCACGCTTCTCGGGATCATCCCGGGGGCCTTTGTTTACGCGCTTGTCGGCGACGGCGCGGGCGCCGTGCTCGACGCTGGCGGCGATCTGAGCCTCGGAATCATATTCGAGCCGCGTTTTCTCGCCCCGATAGTCGGTCTTGCGGTCCTTGCCTGCATCCCGATCGTCTATAAAAAAACCAAAGGACGGAAAGCAACGCCGTCCGTCTGAGCAATTCCGCCTGATCAAAGGTATAAAAATGTTGAACGAAATTACCGCTGATATTTGCGTGATCGGCGGCGGCTCCGGAGGTTTGTCCGTTGCCGCCGGCGCTTCGCAGATGGGGGCCGACGTCGTGCTGCTGGAAAAAGCCAAGATGGGCGGCGATTGCCTGAATTACGGCTGCGTTCCGTCAAAATCGATGATCGCCGCCGCGCATGCCGCGCATGCCATCCGTACCGCCGACCGTTTTGGGATCGCAGCCGGTGAACCGGCGGTCGATTTCGAGAAAGTGCACGATCATGTTCACGGTGTCATCGCGGCCATCGCCCCCCACGATTCGGTAGAACGATTCGAAGGTCTCGGCGTCCGCGTCATCCAGGAACACGGCAAATTTATCGGACCGACGCGTGTCCAGGCCGGCGACACGATCATTAATGCCAAGCGCGTGGTAATTTCGACCGGCTCGCACGCTGGCGTCCCCCCGATCCCCGGCCTGGAAGACGTACCCTATCTGACAAACGAAACGGTGTTCGACAGGAAGGCGGCGCCCGACCACCTGATCGTCATCGGTGGCGGCCCGATCGGCAGCGAACTGGCACAGGCACACAGGCGTCTTGGCTGCAGGGTAACCATCCTTGAGATGTTCGCGGTTCTCGGCAAAGACGATCCGGAACTGACAGAGGTAGTCAAAAACCGGATGCTGTCCGAAGGCATCGTGATGCGTGAGGGGATCAAGGTTCTGCGGGTCGAACGGACAGATACCGGCGTTGCGGTGGTGATCGAGGACGACGGTAAGGAAGAACGCGTCGAAGGCTCAGATCTTCTAGTGTCTGCCGGACGGGTGCCCAATCTCGACGGGCTCGATTTAGAGGCCGCGGGGATCGAATTCGACGGTCGCGGCGTGAAAGTGGATGCCCGGCTGCGCACGACGAACAAGAAAGTTTTCGCTATTGGCGACGCGGCAGGCAGTTTCCAGTTCACCCATGTCGCCGGTTATCATGCCGGTATCGTCATCCGGAACATTCTGTTTCGTCTGCCCGCCAAGGTGGATTATTCGGCGTTGCCTTGGGTCACTTATACCGACCCCGAACTTGCCCATGTCGGCATGACAGAAGCGCAGGCACGCGAGAAACACGGGGATATCCGGATATTGCGCCATCCGTTCGCCGAAAACGATCGCGCCCAGGCGGAGCGGAAAATCGACGGGTTGGCGAAGGTAGTCACGACAGCAAAGGGCGTCATTGTAGGCGCATCCATCGTCGGCCCCCATGCGGGCGAACTGATCCAGAGCTGGCTTCTGCCGATCAAGAAAAAGATGAAAATCGGGGCTGTTGCCGGGCTGATTATACCCTATCCAACGCTGGGCGAAGTGAACAAGCGTGCGGCCGGCAGTTTTTATACGACTAAGCTGTTCAGCGAAAAGACAAAAAAGATTGTCAGATTTTTGCTGAAATTCGGCTGACCGTTCCACGGTTGCCGCATCCCGTAAAAATCCATCCTCACAACTGGTTGAGAACCGGTGAGCGTCGTGTCCTTCGTCTGCGGGGACGAATCCCTATCTAATTAGCCGGCCCCTCAAATTTGCCAATGAAGGCACGTCGGCGCCTGAACTGATGCATTTCGACCTCGCCGGTCTGGTCAGCGGTATCGCGACCGAAACTCCTGTGCGGGAAGGTTAGGGCGGCTTGATCGAGACTTTGGTATCGCGCGATTTCGACATTTTGCCGATCGCAATTAGCTTTGCCGGGTGATATCCAATCTGGTGCTAAACGTGTTCTAGGCTGGTGTAACGAAGGTCTCTGTATCCGCTGATGCCGATACCACATCGATTGAAATTGCCGATAATGGCCTCGGCCTACCCGCGAGATTCCGCGAGCATCTGTTCGAGACGTTTCAGGGATCGACCCGCGTTGGCGGAACCGGATTGGGGCTTGCTATAGCCCGCGATCTTATGCGCGGCCATGGTGGCGACGCGGAACTGGCGCGTTCCGGTGAAGACGGCACGGTCTTCGTCCTCCGTCTACCGGTCGAGGAGAAGCGCGAACGCGCCCGCTTCGGCCGTGGCACGCAACCCAATGACGCCGATCCCCAGTCACCCGCCAACGCCGCGGAGTAGGGCGTTGCGCCCGATCGCGTGACGGGCTACTTATCGGGTCAGCGTATTAGACGACGGACCGGATTATGGAAAATTTCTCGAACTGGGTTCTTGGGTTCTGCACCATCGTGATGGGCATCGGCGGTCTGTTTGTTGCCGCGCGCGCCGGCCAGGGTCTCGGCTATTTCGGCGGTCTCGCGATCTTTGCCTTCGCCGTCATGTTTGTGTTTATCCTGATCAGGACATCCCTCGATCACGAGGAACGGTCGCACTGATCCGGGCCAGCCAAATAGCGGCCAGGCCCCCTGCGGCGGACAGCCCGATCATCGCGTAAAACGCGCCACCGCCAAGCTCGGCATACAGCCAGCCGCTGATCAGCATCGTCAATCCCATCACCAGCCCGATCGCAAAGCCTGAATAAAGACTTTGCGCGGACGCCGACATATGCTCCGGTACGGTGCGCAGCATATGGTGCATTGCCGCGAGGTGCGCGGCGCCGAATGTCAAGCCGTGCAGCCATTGCACGCTGAACAGCACCGCCATATCGGTAGTGTTGGCAAGGATTGCCCAACGGACGATGCCCGCCGCCGCCGCAAGCCACATCAACCGTACCGGATTGACGCGCGCGACCACCGCACCCGAAAACGCGAATAGCACGATCTCCGCGATCACGCCTTCCGCCCATAGCGCGCCGATCACGCCGTTCGATAGGCCCGCCTCCCGCCAGTGGATCGTCCCAAACACGTAGAGCACCGCGTGGCTCGACTGCAGCAGGCTGACCGCGGCGATAAAGATCAGAAACGGTTTCTGGCGAAGCAGCACGAAGGCTGGATAGCGCACGTCCGGGCGGTCGTGGGGCGGGCGTTCCGGTAGGCCGAACCCGGCGATAAATGCGGCGATCAATGCGGCGACGATCATCCACAGGATGGCGGCATCGCCAGACCGTTCGATCACCCAGCCGCCGGCATAGGCGGCGAGGATAAACGTGATCGATCCCCAAAGCCTTACCCGGCCATAGTCGAAGCCGTGTTCCACCGACGCGCGCGACGCGAGGTTCTCGCCGAGCGGAATAAGCGCCATGAACATCATGCTTGCCAGAACGTTGACGACGAACAGCGCCCAGAACCCGTCGGCGATGCCGAACAACGCGTATGTAATCACCCCGCCGCCGGCGGATATCATGATGATCTTCCGGTGGGCGCCCGACCGGTCGGCGAAATGCGCGATCAACGGATTGGCGAACGCGCGTATCCAGACGCCGACCGACAGGATGAGGCTGATTTCCGCCGCATCGAGGCCGCGGAACTTTAGCCATGCCGGCCAGAACGGCAGGTGGATGCCGACGGCGAGAAAGATCGCCGCGTAATAGAATGAAAAACGGACAGCCATGATTGGGCCGATGTTTAAGTCATCGCCGTGCGATTCTCACCATATATCGGCAGATCGGCGTTAAATTGGCATCGCAAAGCGCAAATGGCCGCTTTCCTGATCGCAATTCAGCAAATCCACGCGCTTGGCGGCGATGCGGAAACTATCCGCGCCGGCCTGGAGTTTCCAGGTAACGCGGGTGGAAAACCAGCGTTGTTCGTCGCGCCGGTAGTCGACAAAAATCACATAAGCCTTCGCTGTCAGCGTGTCGCCGGTATCGTCTTCAACGGTGACATTGCTGATGTGATGATTGGTCCGCGACGGCGGCCATTCGAGGGGCGACAATTCGTTCTTCAGCCGGTCGATGCGCAGGCGGAGCAGCGTGACGTCTTCGTAGAAAAGCGAGACATGGTCGGTTGCGCTTTGCTGTCCCCATTCATACGGCACCCAGTATTCGGCCGTCTCCAGGAAGAGATCGAGCCAGTCGCCCCACCGGCGTTCGTCGAGCAGCTGCGCTTCGTGAAACAGGAATTGCTGGATCTCGTGCCAGCGGTCGATCTTCGAACTCATCTCAGGAACCGGCCATGTAATCTGCCCAGGCCTTGTGCTGGTTCCGCATCGCGACCTCGTTCGTGCCGACACCGCTGGTGGCGCCGTCGATGCTGCTTTCCTGATCTATACCGCGCGACCAGTCGAGCCATTCGCCGCTGCCGTTTGTCAGGGCTTCCTGAATACGTTCGAACACCTCATGGTCATCGGCGGTGACAGTCGACGATGGTGAATTGGTGGCCGTCACCATTCTCACCGATGCTTCGAACATGCGTTTTGGCGCGCCGCCGCGGCGGAAAATATAGCCGTGCTGCTCGGTGTTGTCGGCGGCGGTTGGATGCAGAATCCGGATTTGGGCAAGACGTGAATTCACGAACAAATTCGGATACACGATGGTGTTGTGACGATTGAAGCCAAGGATTTCAGCCGCTCGGTCCGCGCCGTAATGCTCGACCATGATGTCGTGGTATTGCGCCTGAAGCGCGCGCCAGCCATCCTCGTCGATTGCCGCTTTCCCGGCGTCCTCGTCGATCGACTTGGTCAAAAATCCGCCCATCCAGCAGTGACCCCGGGGCAGCGCCGCGACCTGAAGCTGGTCCCATTCGCTGAAGCTCAGCCCGTTGGCTTTCACCGTGTCCCATTCGATCGACGGCTCTTTACCGCCATGGTCGACCCGGTCGGCGGCGTCGACCGCGCTGTGGTGCAGGATCAGCGGATGCAGCAGGTCGATTGAATTTTCGATCTGCAGTTTCCAGTTGCCGCGATAGCGCTGGATCGTCGTGCCGCCGGCCATGTCGACCGTGCCGTCGGGCGACCGGTCGACGAAATTGTCGAATGCCGCGCGCACGTCAGGGCCGAGATAGGTTTCCAGATCGTCACCGTCGGCGGCGTGGCTGCCGAAGATAAACCCCTGATAGGCACTGAGCCGGGCGATGGGTTCGAGCGCCAGACTCTTCGCCCGCCCGTCGAAATCGTCTTCATAGCCCTTGCGCAGCGGCACCGTTTTCAGCGAGCCGTCGGTGCGGTAGGTCCAGGCGTGATAGGGGCATTCGAAGTGCTCGGTGTTGCCCGACCGCTTCGGACACACTTCGGCGCCGCGATGGGTGCAGCGATTGTGAAAGGCGTATATTTCGCCGTCATCGTGGCGCGCGACGATGACCCGGTGGCGGCCCATGCGGGTGGTGAAGAAATCGCCGGGCTGTTTCAGCTGGCTTTCATGCCCCAGCCACAGCCAGACCCGCCCGAAAATGCGTTTCTGTTCTTCCTCGAAGACAGCCGGGTCGGTGTATAGCCGCCGGCTTACCCGGCCACGTTCGACAAGATTGTGTAGTCTTTCAGACATTTAATGGCCCCTCTCGAAACGCACAGACACAGACTATAGCGGGATGACCGCGCAAATTGTCATCCCTCTTTCCGCGCCCGTCTTTCCATACCCGGGCGAATACCTGTCCATATTGGGGAAATGTTGTTGCAGTTGGCTTGCCGGTGTTACGATTGGCGCGCAGTCAGGAGAGACAGCCGATGCACAATGTTTCCATCCGCCAGCACATCGTTGACCGCGTGGTAGCCCGGCGGGGCGATATCCACTGGTTTACCGAGCTTGATCCCCGGAAGTCCGCCCTGTTGATAATCGACATGCAGAACACGTTCTGCCTGCCCGGTGCCCCCGGTGAGGTGCCGACCGCCCGCGATATCGTGCCCGCGATCAACGATATCGCGGCACAACTCCGGCCGCTCGGCGTCCCGGTATTCTGGGTGCTGCATACCAATACGCAAAATGACGGCTTCAGCGACTGGGAGGTGTTTTTCAACCACGTCGTCCGCAACGCCGATATCCGCCAGCGCATGATCGAAAGCCTGGCGCCGGAAAGCCAGAAAGTGTGGGAAGAACTTGTCGTAGAGCCGAACGATTCCGTCATCGTCAAGAACCGCTACAGCGCGTTTGCCAACGGGGCGTCGACCCTGGAACGGGTGCTGCGCAACCGGGGGATCGACACCGTTCTGGTCGGCGGCACCAAGACCAACGTGTGCTGCGATTCAACCGCGCGCGATGCGATGATGCTGGATTTTAAATCGGTCATGGTGTCGGATTGTTGCGCGACGCTGTCGGACGATGAACATCTTGCGGCGCTGGAAACCTTTATCCAGCAATTCGGCGACGTCATGACCTCGGCGGAGGTGACGGAGCGGATGATCCGCCGCAACGACGCGACTACCGCGGCGTAAAGCTATCGGCGCTGTCGGCGCAGCCACCCCAATCCCAGAAAGCCGAGCCCAAGAAAGGCACCCGCTCCGGGTTCGGTGACGGCGACAGTCGACTCTTCGTAGGCGAGTGCTGAAATGTTCGCGATATCTATATCGCCGACTAGTGTTGCCGAAGCGTCTGCCGTGTCCAATGTGTAGAGGAGGGATTGCGAACCCTGTCGGGATACCGTGAAAGCGTGCCGCTTTCGCCGAATCCCAGGACATTGTGCAGGTTAGATGCACCTGCGACGCTTCCCACCGATGCCAATTGGGCCGTCAACGGGTCGACCGCGAAGAGCTGATTCCAGTCTTTAAGATAAAGGTCATCCCCGGAATCGAAGGCCAGCCCGGTTCGCGATGTCTGTAGCGACGGCGGATCCACGAAGGTTATAGCGGCGGTGTCGAGGTCGATTGTGATCAAACCGTTGACGCCCGACTCGCTCGCTGTCCAACCGTAAAGGGTTCCCGATGTATCGAATGACAAATCGGAAACCTGTGTTCCCGTGCTACCGATAACAGAGCCTGCGCCGGTGGACTTATTGATCTGGGCTGTCCCAGATCCGGAGAGATCGCTGACATGACAGTATAAGGCACCGGTGACAGAATTCACTGCCAGCCCCGTCATATGACTGAACCCGGTCGCGCCAACCAGTGTCGTGGCTAACGTTGTTGTGTCGATCGTGTAAAGCGTCGAATTGGAGTTTTGGGCGCCGGTGATCCCATACATTACGCCCGCGCGTACCTCGGCAGCGATGCCCAGCAAGAACACTGCGGCCAGGGCGCCGAAGATATATTGTTTTATGTGTGTTCCGACCGACATCTTGTCTCCTCTCCGATGCGTGCTGCCTCAAATTTTACGCTTCCCATGTCTAAGCGCCGAACATACTGGAAGCGTATGCTCCAAATTTTACCGCTCGCGGCGCGTTTGTCGCCCACAAACTCGCAATTGTTATCGTGTTTGGGATTTCCGGGCACCCGCATACCGTTGGTTAGCTTCTCTGAACCGGGCCGTGGCGATAGTCGATCAAAATCCTTAATTGTCGACCAGCCACATCAGATTCCGTTTTCTCCGACCGACTGGCCTAGATCGCCTTCATCGTCCGTGCTATCGGAAGTCAACAAACATTCAGGATGAGGTACAGCCATGCCAGCCAAGACAATCAAGGTCGATAGCGCCGCGGAGGCCTATCTCACGGTTCTCAAAGATCGCGAAATCGACTACCTGCTCGGTAATGCGGGTACCGATTTTCCGTCGATCATCGAAGGCCTGTCGAAATCGCTGACCGGTGAAGGCAGCGCTCCGACTCCGATTACCGTGCCGCATGAAAATCTCGGCGTTGCCATGGCGCATGGCTATTACGTCGCCACCGGGCGTCTGGCGGCGGTCATGGTGCACGTGAATGTGGGCACGGCCAACGCGATTTGCGGGGTGATGAACGCATCGCGCGAAAACGTGCCGATCCTGATGACGTCCGGCCGCACGCCGCTGACCGAAGAAGGCTTCGACGGGTCGCGCTCGCTTTACATCCATTGGGGACAGGAGATGTTCGACCAGGGCGGTGTGATGCGCGAAATGGTCAAATGGGACTATGAGCTTCGCAACGCAAAACAGATTGAGACCATCGTCGACCGCGCTGTCACCGTGGCGATGACCGAGCCCCGCGGCCCGGTTTACCTGTCGCTGCCGCGCGAAGTGCTGGCGGAAAAGCCGGGCGATTTCACCTTTCAATCCCCGACCCGGCGGGTTGCGGCGCGGGCGGCGGCGGCCGATCCCAATGCGCTCGACGAGGCAGCGGAGATCCTGGCGAATGCCGAGAACCCGCTGATCATCACCGCGAGCATGGGCCAGAACCGCGCCGCTGTGCCGGCGCTCGAATCGCTGGCCGAACGGTTCGCCCTGCCGGTCATCACCTACCGGCCGCGCTATGTGAACATGTCGTCGGATCATCCGATGCATATGGGCTATGAGCCGGGTGCCTACCTGCCCGATGCGGATGCTATCCTCGTGCTCGATTGCGATGTGCCGTGGATTCCGTCGCTTCACAAACTCAATCCGGACGCGAAGGTCATCCACCTCGGGGCCGATCCGCTATACGAGAATTATCCGGTGCGCGGCTTTCAGTGCGATCTTGCGATCAAGGGTAGCGCCGGGACGGCCGTCGTCCAGCTTGAAGAGGCGATGGCGAGCCGCGAAAAGTCGGCCAAGGGCCGTATCGACGGCCGCCGCGCCCGTATCGCGTCCATCAAGGGCGATCAGGCGGCCGCCAGCCAGGCGCGGATCGATCAGATCGCATCGGGCACCGCCGCGATGGACAATTCCTGGGTGGCGCATTGTCTTGGCAACGTCAAACAGGACGACGATGTCCTGGTGTCCGAATCCCAGCTTGCGCTTGGCAATATCGCGTTGCGGGAACCCGGCAGTTTCTTCGGCACCAGCCCGTCGGGCGGTCTCGGCTGGGGGCTCGGCGCGGCGCACGGCGTCAAGCTCGGCCAGCAGGGCAAGCGGGTATTCTGCGTTGTCGGCGACGGCGCCTATATGTTCGGCAATCCGACCCCGGCGCATTTCGTCTCCGCCGCGTATAATTTGCCGGTGCTCACCGTCATCATGAACAATAAAATGTGGGGATCGGTGCGCAAGGCGACCCTCGGGCTCTACCCGGAAGGCGCGGCCTCGCAGGCTAATCAAGCGCCGTTGACCTATCTCGATCCGGCGCCGGATTATCACAAGATCGTCGAAGCGTCCGATGGTTATGGCGAGGAAGTGAAGGATCCCGGCGATCTGCAGGCCGCCCTCGAACGCGGGCTGAAAGCGATTGAGGTCGACAAGCGCCAGGCGGTGATCAACGTGCACACCACCTATGACGACGCGGCCGCGATCGCCGACGCCCGACGCTGATGGGGTTTCCGAACGACGCGCTGAACGATCAGCTCGGACGGCTTGCGGCGCATCCGTTCTATCAGGGGCGGCTGCCCGCGCGTGTTGCCGACGCGGCGGATTTTGCTGCGAACGTGCCGCTGATGAATCGCGCCGATTTGGTCGCCGAGATGGAAAAGCCGGGCTATGGCGCCTTCGGCGGGACCAATCCGGTGCGCATCAATCTCAGCCCGATGGGGGCGTCGCTGGTGCCCGCCATGCAGACCGCCGGCGACATTGCCAACATGGTCGCCGCCGCGCGCACCCATCTCGATGCCTGCGGGATCGGGCCGGGTGACGTATGCGCGGTGACGTTCGGCTATCACATGTTTGTTGCCGGGCTTTTCTATCAGACCCAGATGGAAGCCCATGGCGTCGGTTGTATCCCGCTGGGACCGGGCGAGGCGGAACGCGCCGTCGAAGTTTGCGCCCAGCACAATGTCAGCGTGCTGGCCGGCAATCCGTCGTTTTCGCTGAAATTGATCGAAGCCGGGCTGAAACCGCCCAGGGTGTTCTTCGCCGGTGGCGAGGCGTTCACCGGCAATCCCACGCTCTATGGCGCGGTCAAAGCGGCGATGCCCGACACGGTTCTGGTGGATTCGTTTTCGCTGTCGGAATTCCTGCCCGTCGCGCGGACGTTTCCCGGCGGCACCGGCGTGTATGTCTTCGATGAACTGGTGTATTCCGAGGTAATAGACCCGGCGACCGGCGAGGCGGTTGCCGATGGCGAGCGCGGCGAGCTGGTGCTGACCCATTTGAAAAAAGAAGCGCAGCCGCTGGTGCGCTACCGGACCGGCGACCTGACGATCCGGCAAACCACCGATCCGGTCCATGGCCGCATTGTCAATCTGCCGCGCGTTGTCTTCGGTCGCACCGACGATATGGTCAAGGTCAAGGGTGTGAAGGTCTATCCGTCGGAAATCCGGGCCGTATTACTCGGTCTCGATGGGCTGACAGGCGCCTACCGGCTTGAGCTGTCGCCGAATCAAAGCGGCGGCGACAAGCTGGTGTTGATAATCGAAGGCGCTGCCGATAGTGCCGTCGCCGATGAAATAGCCCGGCGTTTCAAGAGCCAGACGCTGATCTCCGCCGACGACATCCGGTTCGTGGCCAGTCTCGACGACGGGCCGAATGTGGCCGATGGACGCGGCTAGCAGGCGGCGGCTAAATCGAATTACGGAAAGCAACCTATGACCGACACCCCCTGGCGTTTGATCGTCGACACCAATTCCTATGCCGATTTTTCGGTATCCGTCTCTCCCGCCGTCGAAAAGGCGGTGGTTAACGGCGAAGCGCCGCCGACAATCTTCCTCAACGTGTTCGATCAGGATTCGATCACCGTCGGCGTGAATGAGGATCCCGAACAGGTGCTCGATCTCGACTTTTGCCGGACCAACAACATCGATTTTCGCCGTCGGGTGAATGGCGGCGGGGCAATCTACACCGGAACCGGTTCGGCTTTCCTGATCTATTTCATCCCGACCTCGCATCCTGATGTGCCGGAAACCACGGCGGAGGCGTTCCCCAAAATTCTCATAGCGCTGGCCGAAACCTTCAGGGAATTATACGGCTTTCCGGCCGAATACCGGCCGCTCAACGACGTGCAGGTCGATGGTCGCAAGCTGGTGCCGACATCGCTCAAGATTGAGAAGGGCGTGATGACGTTCCGCATCGTCGTCAACGTCAAGGAAATGGATACCGATATTGCCGCCGGCGCCATGCCGATGCCACCCGAAAAAGTGAAGGACAAGGTACTCAAGGATCTGCAGTCGCGGTTCACCTGTCTCGAACGCGAAGCAGGGCGCGAATTGTCGGCCAGCGACCTCGAGGAAATGGCCCGCGCCTCCGTTGCCCACGCGTTTGGGAACCCGGTGCTGGAAATTGGCGAACTGACCGATACCGAGCGTGGCTACGCCGAGGAATTCCGCGCCGAATACGATAATGACGGCTGGCTGTTCGGCAAAAGCGAACGCAACCGGTATGGCGCCCTGCTGCAGGATGGCGACACTATCGGACGCGGCCGTGAAAAGGCGGTCGGCGGGATGTTGTGGGCAGCGCTGGTGGTGCGGGGCGGCCACGTGCTGCACGCGGTGCTCAACGGCGACTGGCATCCGCGGCCGATCGATTCCGTCGGCTGGCTCGAAGACGCGCTTGCCGGCGCGCCGGCGACTGAAGCCGCGCTGCGCGACCGGGTTGGCGGATTTCTCGCCCGCGACGATGTCGAATTCGCAAGCGTCGAGCTCGACGATCTGATGTCGGCCTTCGGCAAGGCTCTGGCGGACCAGAAACCGGCAGGCTAGGCAGATGGAGCTGCCGTCCGGTCCCGGCGCCTATGCGTTGTATCTCCGGCTCGATGCCGAATTCCCGCTGCCGGTCCTCCGGCTGAACCAGACCGTTCTGGAACCGGGTACCTATGTCTATGCCGGCAGCGCCTATGGTCCCGGCGGTATCCGTGCCCGCGTGGCGCGACATTTGCGGCGTGAGAAAAAACCGCACTGGCATATAGATCACCTGACAGTGCGGGCGGAATGTGTCGATGTACTGACGTATCCGGGCGGCAGCGAATGCGCGCTGGTGGCGGCGTTGCTGGCAGATGGTGCCGAAATACCCGTCCCTGGTTTCGGCAGTTCCGATTGCCGCAATTGTGCGGCCCATTTCCTGCGCCTTGCCGCCGATTTCCAAACCGGCAATATTGCCGCCCCAACGATGTCCGGGACGGAATAAGGGAAAGCTAATGGCAGTTGTTAATATCGAACGCCGCACCGACGGGATCGCCCGCGTTGCGATCAACCGGCCAGACAAGCGCAATGCGCTGAACGACGAAGTCCGCAACACCCTGATCGCCGAGCTGCCCGGCATACTGGGCGATGAGACGGTCCATGCGCTGGTGCTGACCGGCGAGGGCGGGCATTTTTGCGCCGGCGGCGACATTGCCAGCATGGAAGGGCTGAATTCCAAGGGCGCACGGGCGCGCATGAAGGCCAATCACCAGATTGTCCGCTTGATCGCCGAGGCCGAAAAACCGGTCGTCACCGCCATCGAAGGTTTTGCCGTCGGTGCCGGCGCCGGGCTCGCCATGCTGGGCGATACCGCGGTGGTCGCCGAAGGCGGCACCATCGGATTCCCGTTCTTCAAGGTCGGGCTGATCCCCGACTATGGCATTCTGCATACGCTGCCGCGCCGCGCCGGTGGGGCCAAGGCGCGCCAGATCTTGCTTTATGCAAAGATGGTCAAGGCGGAAGAAGCGGTTGCGTTCGGTCTTGCAGACGAACTGGTGGTCGAGGGCACGGCGGAGGAAATCGCCATCGAACGGGCGCGGACCCTCGCCGCCATGCCGCCTTTCGCCTTTGCAATCGCCAAGCAGCAGCTTGGGTTGGCGCCGGTCAAACTGGAAGAAGCGCTGGAAATGGAAGCGCTGGCGCAGGCCGGTTGTTTCGGCGCTGACGAATTTACCGAAGGCTTTACGGCGTTCATGGAAAAACGCGCCCCGGTATTTCGAAAGTAATTCATGACACGGCAAATTTTCCGCACCCGGATCACCGATCTTTTCGGGATCGATCATCCGCTGATCTGCGGCGGCATGATGTGGCTCGCGGATGCCACCTATGTCAGCGCGGTCGCCCGGGCAGGCGGGATCGGCTTCATCACGCCGCGGTCGTTTCCGACCCCCGAAGATTTTCGCGAGCAGATCCGCAAAGCGCACGATCTGTCTTACGGCAAGCCGTTCGGGGTAAATCTCTATATATCCGCCCGCCCCGAGGCCAACCAGCTTCTGGAAACCTTTCTCGAAATCTCCATCGAAGAGAACGTGAAATTTCTGGAGACCGCGGGGTTTTCGCCCAAGATGTTCCTGCCCCGGATCAAGGATGCGGGCATCAAGGTCATTCACAAATGCACAACGCTGCGCCACGCGGTATCGGCGCAGAATGCGGGGGTCGATGCCGTCATCATCCTCGGCGCCGAGGCCGGCGGCCACCCCGGACGGGATATGATCGGCACCATGGTTCAGGGCGCGACCGTGCCGCAGGCGCTGGACGTGCCGGTGGTGCTGGCCGGCGGCATGGGCACCGGGCGTCAGCTTATGGCCTGCCTGTCACTCGGTGCCGACGGCATGCTGCTGGCGACGCGGATGATCGTGTCCGAGGAAGTCTGGGCGCATGAGAACTACAAGAAACACCTGGCGGAGCTCGGCGCGGGTGACACGAAGCTGATCATGAACATATTCGGTGACGCCTCGCGCGTGTTGAGCAATGATTCGTCAGCCCGCGTGCTGGAACTCGAAGCCGAGAGGGTCACGGACTATGAGGCCTACCAGCCCTACGTTCGGGGCACGCTGCAGAAAGAAGCTTATGAAGACGGCGACTGGACCAAGGGCACGGCATCCATCGGCCAGTCTGTTGTCTTTGCCGGAGAAATCGAGCCGGCCGAGTCTATTATCGACGGCATCATCGCCGAAGCTGTCACCGTGCGTGACCGGCTGAACAACCTGTAATACGGAAGGCTCGTAAAATGGCGCAGGACGTCAATTCCCCCAAATTTGTCATCGGTGTTATCGGCACCGGCACCATGGGGCGCGGCATCGCGCAGATCGCCGTCACCGGCGGGTTCCGGGTCAAGATGTACGACGCCCAGGAAGGCGCGGCTGAAAAGGCGCGGGAATTCATCGCTCGGATGGTCAGTCGTGCCGCCGAAAAGGGCCAGATGAGCGAAGGTGACGCGGCGGCGGCCAACGGTCGGCTGGAGATCGTTGGCGCTCTCTCCGAGCTTGCCGATTGCGGTATGGTGGTCGAGGCCATCGTCGAAATTCTTGACGTGAAACGCGACCTTTTCCGGGAGCTCGAGGCCGTCGTTGCCGACGATGCGATCCTGGCATCCAACACCTCGTCATTGTCGGTTACCCAGATCGCCGCCGGGTGCGCCCGGCCCGAACGGGTCGCCGGCTATCATTTCTTCAACCCGGTGCCGCTGCTGAAAGTGGTCGAAGTCGTCGACGGCCAGCTGACCGCCCCCTGGGTTGCCGACAAGCTCGACGCGATTTCGCGCAAATGCGGTCATGACCCGGTGCGTACCCAGGACACACCGGGTTTTCTGGTCAACCATGCCGGCCGTGGATTGTATACCGAAGGGGTGCGCATTCTCGCCGAAGGCATCGCCGAGGCGCATCAGGTCGACGATGTGCTGCGCGAAGGCGGGGCGGCTTTCCGGATGGGCCCGTTCGAACTGATGGACACCACCGGGCTCGACGTGTCCGGCGTGGTGATGGAATCGATCTACGAACAGTTCTACCAGGAACAGCGTTTCAAGCCGCAGGCCTTCATCCGCAACCGTATGGCCGCCGGGCTGTTCGGCCGCAAGGTGGGTAAGGGGTTCTATACCTACGAAGACAACAAGAAGATTGCGCCGCCGGCGCCCGAAACGCCGACCGATTTGCCGGACAGTGTCTGGATTGGTCCCCAAGGGCATGACGGCGCGAAACTGCTGGCCGACTTTCTCAAAGACACGGTCGAGATCGAGACCGGCGACAAGCCGTCGGCACGGGCTATCTGCATGGTAGCGCCGCTTGGCCGCGACGCGACGATGACGGCGATCGATCTTGGTATCGAGGCCGAGCGCACGGTCGCGGTCGATACCATGTTCGGCCTCGACGGGCGGCGCACCCTGATGACCACGTCGGTCACCGATGCTACCGTCCGCGACCTCGCCCATGCGGCGCTCGCCGCCGATGGCGGCGCGGTGACGGTGATCCATGACAGCCCCGGCTTCATCGCCCAGCGGGTGATCGCCACCATCGTCAATATTTCGGCCGAGATCGCCCAGATGCGCATCGCCACGCCCGAGGATATCAACAAGGCGGTGCGGCTCGGGCTTGCCTATCCGCAGGGCCCGCTCGAATTCGGCGATACCATCGGTGCGTCGAAGATTCACGCGATCCTGACGGCGATGCACGATTTCTACGGCGATTCGCGTTACCGGCCGAGCCCGTGGCTCACCCGACGTGCGCGGCTCGGTATCTCGCTGATGACGCCGGAAGCTTAAATAGCCCGCGCCAGCAGCAGGACGCCCGACACCATCAGCATGTAGATCACTAACTTGCGGAACAGCTCGGGCGATAGCCGCTGCCGGACTTTGCCGCCGAGCTTCAGACCGATCCACACGGGAACCACGCCAAGCGCCGAGACCAGTGTCGTTTCCACATTCATCAGCCCGATCTTCGACAGGCCCGCCGCCATCACCAGACTGGACAACGTGAACGAGCAGTTGATCGCCTGCACGAAGCGTTCGCGGTCGAGACGCAGCGCCATCAGATAGGGCAGCACCGGCATCAGCTGCGACCCGGTCAGTCCGTTGACGATGCCGGTCAGCAACCCGGTCACCGGGCCGAGCG
>Ga0209403_10002163_pt1 | contig 23947 bp, 19 predicted proteins | sample ArcticOcean_MG_C_8_FD_187440 | JGI IMG/M metagenome (GOLD analysis project Ga0209403, IMG submission 187440) | Marine microbial communities from western Arctic Ocean - ArcticOcean_MG_CB11_86 (SPAdes) (version 2) | ecosystem: Environmental > Aquatic > Marine > Oceanic | place: Arctic Ocean... | reverse complement strand
AGCCGATCATGCATACCGGATCGGCGCAATGCATGCAGGCATTGGCCACCATCCAATGGTCAAAAGTGCGACCATGGCGAATGAAGCGCGGATTGCCACCATGGGTTGAGGCGCAGGCGCGCACGCAATCGTCGCAGCGCACACAGCGATTGAGGTCGATCAACATCGCTTTGGTGCCGTTGATAAAGCGCTGTTCCACCGCCCATTCGAGCGGTGCGTCCTGGGCCACAGTGCGATTCGCCAGATGGTGCAGCGGGCTGGCGACATGATGGTCGACCTTATTGAAGACATATTTCTCCAATATCGGCGCCGGCACGCGCAGCAGGTCAACGTAACCGACCGCTTTCAGCGAGGTTTGCAGCGAGACGTCATTGCCGAGATGCGAGGCCCACAGTTCGTCATAGCCAAAACTGTCGCCGGCGCCCAGATAGGTCAGGGTACGTTCGCCATTGCCGATTTTGATCGAGACCCGGGCAAAACCGGCGCGCACCATCAGTAGGCCGTCAGGATAGTCACCCTGGCGACCGATAACGGGTTCCTTATCCGACTTGCCCTGGTCGCGCATGCGCTTGTAGGACACATGCCATTCGAAACTGCCATGGCTTTCGAACAGAGTTGCGTCGGCAACCTCATCGAGCTCTTCCTCGCTTAGATCCTTGAAGTAGAGCGAGTTTTTTAGGTGCACCTTAAGCGCGTTTTCACGGTAGCGCGCATCAATTGTTTTGCGCCAGGTGGGGTCGTATTTACGCAGCTCGCGCAGGCCCTGCCAGCGGATTTCCAATAGCTCCGCTTCTTCTTCGGCGAAAATCGTCGCCGTACGCGGCACCCGGCCAAGCGCTGCCAGCTCACCAAACAATGTGCTCGGCCCGAGCAGAGCGGTGTTGTGTTTGTCGAGCACGGCGGGGATATCCTGCAGAAAGACCCGCGCATCGGTTTGTTCCTGCGAGCCTTCTTCGCGCAACGATTGGCCGCCATAGCGTGACGTGTCGCGCACCTCCGGGATGGCGCGATTGCTCCATAATTGGCCGAGCGCCTCGAAGAAATTTTTCTTTTTGCTGGCCTGGCGGCCAATCAGATTGCGTGGCAGTGCCGGCGTGATGACGACGCGCAAATTGCCGGTAACCACGAGAAAGGCCGAATTGCCGTAGTCGCCCTCGCGCACCACTATATCGCCGGGGCGGTAGCGCACGATGCGCGTATCATTTCTGAGAATGCCTTCAAGCGGCGTATGCTTGGGAAAGCTTTCCGCGTCAATATCCGCGAATTCGGGCAACGCCAAAAGGCGCTCGACATCAGCATCCGCCATCTCCGGCCCAAACGGTGCGTCCCACCGTTGTGGCCTGGCAATCATTGAAACGTTCGCCAAATCCCTGTTCCCCGCCAGATCCCTTAAGCGCACATTGGGGGAATAACGCTCCCCCAGTACGCTTATTATATTATCAGGCTCTTATAGCTTTCGCTGCTTAAGGTCGTATGAAAAAGCCTATTTGTAACTGTCTTTCGCCGGTAAATTACCGCCCACTTCACCGGACAAATCCTGCCCTTGAATTGCCGCCGCAAGGGCGCGCCCTTCTTCGGCAGTCGGATTTGCCAACAATGCTGCTGCGGCACCAACATTCGCCAATGCAGCCCGCGCCGCGGTGGCGCGCGCATCCTGGAACTCATTAAATTTGGCTGAATCGGAGCGGCCCGCCGCGCCGACAGCGGAAACCAATTTCGCCGCCTGGCCGATGACATATAATTCTGCCGCTTCGGCTGCCGACAATTCAGAATTCACCGTCATGTCGGGCGGGTAGAAGCGGTGGCGAACGCTGCCTTGGCTGTAGCGTACCAACTCCCAGTCAGCCACGATCGGATGGCCTTCATCCAGCATAATCGCAAGCTTATCAGCTTCCACATTGGGGTTGGCCAGGCCGTGGCATTCCATGCAATTCTCGGCAACGCCATATTTATCCGATGGCCAGCGCATGCCGGCGGCTGCGGCATTGGCAATACGCGTCGCCTTGTGTTCGCCCGTCTCCTGGGCAGCTTTTACACTCGGGCCGCCATAATCATTATGTATGGCAAACCAATCCGATGAGGCGCCGTGGCAACTTTCGCATGAGGGGCCCGCTTTGGGCTTGGCTTTAGCGCCCGCCTTTTTGCTGACCTCGGTATAGTGGCACTGCACGCAGGTCGCGTTGCGCTTCATGCTTTTCTCGCCGGTCGCCTTGGCGATGGCTTTGCCTTTTTTGTTCTTGTGGACGGTCTTGAAGGAGGTCGCGTGCTTAGTGCCTTGCCAAACTTCGGACTCACCCCGGTGGCACTCGGCGCATACCTTTGGCCCTTGGTTGAACGCCTCAGCGCTCGACTTTTGGGCGAAACCGAAAATTGTCGCTACGATTGCAAAAGAAGCGATCAGGCTAATTGTAAAAAGTCGCATTGATGCGTTCCCCATGTTCTGCACTCCCCTTAGGCCAAGTATGATGCGTGATTTAGGGAAGCAAATCAATCCTCTAATGAAATTTTTTTGGCCCCGCACAGCGTTTAACGCGGTATCTCTGCCAGAGAAATTGTTAATATATATTTAATAATCTGTGGCAGTGGCGATGAATTTGGCGAACGCGGCTAAATCACTGTCAAATCTATGTTAAATCAAATTAATCCGAATATTTTCCCGCGCTACGAAAGCGCCGCTTCAGCGTTTGCGCGCCTCAATTTCAAGCGCTTCCAGTTCACAATTTTCGCCTCGCCGCCCATATATATGCACATGGACGGCGACTCAAAAATAGTTAATTCCAACCTACGATTATTTTATAGCCCGAACCAATAGGCTGATTATGTGGTGGTCATCACATGGGCATTTCGTGACCAGGAGCAAGCTCGCCTAAATCGGGAATTCGATTTTGCCGAGTCGACGAGACATCTTCATATTCTCCGAATAATCGATCGGCACACCGATGACGGCTGGCCCCTTTTGCTTAAAGGCTTCCTCCAAGGCGCCCGGCAGTTCTGCTGCACTGGTCAGCGTTTTGCCCCAAGCATGATAGGATTTTGCCCACATTTCAAGGTCCGGATTGCCGAAGGCAAGGTCACTATGCTTGCCATTGAACTGATTCTGCTGCTTCCATTTGATCAAGCCATATTCACCGTCCAGCCACACCATGGCGACCACGTTGAGCTTATAGCGTACGGCCGTCTCAATATCCTGGGCGTTCATGAAAAAGCCGGCATCGCCGCTGATTGATAGAACTTTACGTTTGGGGTGCGCGATTTTGGCGCCGATCGAGCCGGGGAAGGCAAAGCCCATGGTGCAGAAGCCGTTGGAGATCAGGCAGGTGTTCGGCTCGTCGCATTGATAGTAGCGCGATATCCACATTTTATGGGCGCCCACATCAGACAGCAGAATATCCTCCGGGCCCAAGGCTTCGCGCACATCGTAAAGCACCTTCTGCGGCTTCATCGGGAAGGTTTTGCTCTTCTTTTCCTTCTCCAAATCGTCTTTGATGGTTTTACGCAACGCCGCACGTTTTGAGATTTTATTGAGCGGCAATTTCTTTTTGGCCTTACGCGTGCGCTTGATGATCTCTTCGTTGATCTGCCACAGGCCATCAGCCACGTCGCCGACAACATCGACTGAAGCTTCATAGTCCTTGTCGATCTCGGCCGGCAAGAAATCGACATGGACGATTTTCTTCTTACGCCCATTATTCCAAAACGACGGCGCATATTCGACTAGGTCATAGCCGACCGAAATGATCACATCGGCATCGCGCATGGCGACGAGGATATGGTCCTTGCCCTGTAGGCCAACGGTATACATGCAATGCTCATCGCTGCGCGGCACGGCGCCTTTGCCCATGAAAGTGTTGACCACACCAATGCCACTATTTTTCGCCAAGCGTTGCAATTGCGCTGCGGCGCGTTTTCTGACCGCACCGTTGCCGGCCAGAATCAGCGGTTTTTTTGCGGCCATAATGACATCGACGGCCTGTGTAACAGCCTTATGGTCCGCGCCTGGGCGGCGGGATTTTTCTGGCGTGATGGGTTTGGTCGTGGTTTGATTTTTGGCCAAGTCTTCCGGTAATTCGATCAGCACAGCGCCCGGTTTTTCAGTTTCCGCGACCTTAAACGCCTTGCGGACGATCTCGGGAATGTTTTCCGGATGGTGCACCGATTGCGCCCATTTGGTGATCGGTTTGAACATGGAAATGGAATCCATGTTTTGGTGACTTTCCTTGTGCAGGCGTTCTGTATCGGCCTGGCCGATCAGGCAGACGAGCGGTGCGCGGTCCATATTGGCGTCGGCAACGCCGGTCACCAAATTAGTTGCGCCCGGCCCGAGTGTGCCTAAACATACGCCAGCCTTGCCGGTTAGCCGACCGTAGGCATCTGCCATAAATGCTGCGGCCTGTTCATGGCGACAGAGGATAAATTTGATCTTGCTGTCCATGAGCGAAATCATCACATCGGCATTTTCCTCGCCCGGAATGCCAAAAATATGTGTGACGCCTTCTTTCTCAAGACATTTTACAAAGAGATCGGATGCCTTCATTGAGTCTACTCCCCTAACTCGTCAAAACCTGCGTGAACGACAAGTATCTAAACCTTATCAAGCCGCGTCAACTAATAGCCCACCTGGGTGATGGATTAGGCGTCAGCGCTTCGTCGCGATTCTGAGATTTTATTAGCCTTACAGGCGGAAAGCCAGCAGCAAAAGCATGGTTCAGAATTTAGCTCAAAAAGCAGCGCTCGTCGCTGGCGTAGATGACGATTTTCAATCGGCGTTTGACGCCCATTGCAGTGGTGCGCTTGATGTTGTCGTTGCCGGGTATCGCCGCGTCGTCACCGGTGCGCCGGATCATGTCGACGCTTGGGGCAATCTTTGCGTTGCCTATTTGGCGTCGGGTCGGGCCGAAGAGGCGGTCGAGGCTGGCCAGCGCGCGTTGGCGATTCGGTCTGATTTGGCTGATCTGCATATTAATTTGGCGGCGGCGCTTAAAAGCCTCGGCCAGCTAAATGAGGCGCGCCGTGCGCTGGAACGGGCAAGTGCCTTGCAGCCCGCTTCGGCCTTGGCACATATCAATCTCGGCAATGTTCTGCGTGCCGCAGGCCAAGCGGACGTGGCGCTTGGCGAAACGAAAGTGGCTGGTTAATCCGCTTTGGCGGTGCGGAATAGATTGACTATCTGTTTGGCAATCTCCTCCACCCCGTCGCCGCCGGGGCGATACCACACCAATGACCAAGCCATGGCGCCAATCAGTGAGAGGCGGAGATATTTGCGGCTGGTTCCTGGCCGGAGCGGCACGGCATCGATCAATTCGCGGAATATATTTTCATAACTCTCGCGCTCGGCGATCATACGGGCGCGCAATTTTTTTGAATGGCGATGGGGAAATTCGGTGGCGATTACGCTGCCATATTCCTTGGCCGCATGCAGCGCCGCCAAATGCGCCCGGCAGGCCGCCTCGAGGCGCTCCCAGGGGTCGCTCTTGCCGGCAATGGCGTTGGTCACCTCAGATTTTATTCGGCGCAGGCCTTCATCATGCACAGAACCCAGCAATTCTTCTTTCGAGGCAAAATGATAATACATCGAGCCCGGTAAAATGCCGGCAGCGCTCGAAATATCGCGTACTGAAGTGCCCTCATAGCCGGCGCGGCTGAAACAATGTGCCGCAGCATCCAATATCTGCGTTCGGCGATTATCTTTTCGCTGTTTTCCTTTTGCCTCCATAAAAACCCGCCTTGGTCTCCACCTGAATATTTCCGCAAGCCTAACAAATGATCATTAGATGAAAAAGCCTTTGCGTTACGTGGGCCGCTTGGCGGTGCGTTTTTTTAGAGCCTCACCAGCATGGGACTACGGATTTCAGCGATGGAAAACGATGCGGAGGCTGATTAGGACGAAGTTTTTGATGTTTTAGAGGGCGCTGTTTGGCCCGAACTATTTGGAGATCCCATAGCCGTCGCGTTTCAGGGTAATGAAGCGGTTATTTCCGGCTTGTTGCCAGGCGCTCCAGATGCCGTCCGGCCATTGCACGCGGATTTCCGGGTCCTCGGCGCCACCCAGGCCGAAATGGTGCCAGCCGGCCTGGCCACTGGCCTAAATTTAAGGCAAGGAGGCCATCACGGGCAAAGTCCGTTTTAGCGATGATTTCAAACGAGACACTGTGCATCAGATAACTGGCACCACCCCGCTCGGTCTAGCCTGAAACGTCGTGACGCCGCCGCATCCTTCGGCTAAGGCGTTCATAGGCGAGTTCGATGGCGCCGACCATGCCCGTAGGCCACAATCAGCCCTAACGCGGTAATTATTTAGATGAACCTAGAACAGCCGTTGCACGCTTCCAGAAATATTCCAAGAAACCGGCAATTCCTTGGGGATAAAACATAGCAAAGATCAAAATCAGGAAACCAAAAATTAACTCTCTATAGTCAATAATATCACGCAACGGTTCTTGCAGCGCCATTAATACTCCTACCCCTAGTATTGGACCCCATAAGCGCCCTAGGCCACCAACTATCATCATTGCCATCAACAGCAATAATAAATTTAGGTTAAGAATTGTCGCTCCTGTAGCGCCATAATGGGCCGCATAAAAACCTCCAGCCATACCTGTAAATAACGAAGATGCCGAAAAAATTAGCATCTGGTACTTGAACCGACTTACCCCGCGACTGACCGCATAAAGCGGGTTATCGCGAAGCGCCTTAAAGGCGATTCCCATCGGGCTACGGACTATAAAAATTGAAAAAGCAATAGCCATAGATAGCATTGCTAGACCTATATAGTAATCACCCTTGATCCAGTCTTTCCGACCCAGCCAATCCCTCATGCCTAGATCTCCATACTTCGAGAGGGACATTGAACCACCGGTAAAGTAGTCGCAACCTCCTGTTTTCATTGGTCGAAAACAAGCGGTGTCCGTTTGAATCAATAACTGCATTACAGACACGATCGCTAGGGTAAGAAGAGCTGTATAGACGCCACTCACACGGAGACAAGCAGCACCTATAATTAAACTAGCTATCACAGCGAAAACTATACCAACTGGCCACGATGCCCAAAGTGACCATTCAGCATACTTAGCAAGCCATGCGGTGGTATAAGCTCCCATGCCAAAAATAGCCATTTGACCAAGAGAAAAAATTCCACCTATCCCCATTACCAAATTCCACTGGCTTACTATAGTGCCGTACATAAAGAATATTATTAAAAGTCTGAGCCAATACATCTTTAAACCCAGCCAGGGGAGAAGACATAGTATTGCCAGAAGAGCCACACCTATTAGTATGTCTCTATTGACTGGTTTATTAAAAAAACTTGTCATATTCGGGCTATTTCCTTATTTCCGAATACGCCATATGGGCGCCAGAGGAGAGCTAGGATTACCACGATTAGGAGAACTGGATAGCCATAACGAGCACCAAGGCCTAATTGGACTCCCGCCTCTACTAACCCCAAAATTAACGCCATATAAAGTGCGCCGGGCACACTACCTAAACCTCCAACAACGCAAATGATAAAAGCTTTCATCATTGGGTCGTAACCCATATAGGGCGCAAGGCTAGCTACTGAGCTAATCATGATCCCGGAAATTGCAGCAACTACACCACCGATAGCTAAAACTTGAGCGAAAACGCGCCCAACAGGCACACCGTTTAATTGGGCAGCATCACGATTTTGTGCCGTAGCCCTTATTGCTCTACCCATTTTAGTCTTAGTTAAGACGTAACTTATGATTAAAATAAGAAGAGCGGTAATTCCCATAATAATAAAATTTTGCCACGGTATAAAAACATCACTAACAAATACAGTCATACTCTCTGGAATCGAGATCATTACGCCTTCAGACCGGTCTATGCCAAATGGCTGCTTTTCAGGGTAGCTACCATAAATCTTTCTAATTCCATTCTCTAACATCATCGATAACCCCAATGTAGCAACGATGACATTCGTTTGAAACAACGGGCTCTTGTACATCCATTTAACAATGCCGTAATAAATTAAAAGACCAAAACAGGCGCTGATAATACAAGCTACTGGAAGGCCAAGCCAGTTTGGGAGACCAAAATGCATCACTGTGCTGAAAGACATGTAGCCGCCAATCGTCAGCAAAATACCATGAGCCATATTAAGCATACCCAAGGCACCCCATACGAGTGACAAACCGACCGCGCTGACGGCATAGATAGAGCCCATCAACAAACCGCTTACTAGAACTGTTATTACTGCATCCATTTTTTTCTCAAGTACCTAGGTAAGTTTTTAATAACTCGCGGTTTTTCATCAGATCATCTGGCGCACCGTTCCAAACGAAGCGTCCTGTATCGAGGAGGAAAATTTCTTTTGCAAGATCAGTCACTCTTGTAACATTCTCTTCTACAATAATGATTGTTTTTCCTTCAGACATAAGCAAATTTATCACCTTGTAGATCTGCTCAATTACTATAGGAGCTAACCCTAACGAAGGCTCATCGATCATTACCACTCGGCCATTGGTCATTAAGCCTCTGCCTATACCTAACATCCTTCGCTCACCGCCTGAGAGACTATTTGCGTGTTGCTTCTGGCGCTCTTCCAACTTGGGAAACAACTCGAAGACAGTTTCCAGCCTCTTCTCTAACTGCGATGAGCCTCCCTCCAAATAACCCCCCATTAATAAATTATCGCGCACTGTCATTTGAGGATAAACCAGATCACCTTGTGGCACATGAACAATGCCCCTAGCGACTATGCGATCCACCCGCTCGTGTGTGATATCTTGGCCAGCAAAAGTGACTGAGCCCTGAAATACTTTTATCAGGCCAGAGATCGTCTTCATTAATGTAGTTTTTCCATGACCATTGGGTCCTACAATTGCGCATAGGGTCCCTTCTTCGATCGTCAAATTTAAATCATGAATGACCGGTGTTGAGCCATAACCAGCAGTCAGGCCATCTATACGTATTAGAGGCTCAGACATTATTAGGAGCTCTTTCAAGAGCGTCGGACATTAACTCGGAAGCACCCTCACCGAGATAGACGTCAACTACCATTTTATCAGAAGCCAGACCATCTGGTAGTCCCTCGTATATATTCTGGCCACGATGCATAATTATTATTCTGTCGGAAAGAGCTACTAGAAAACGCATCACGTGCTCAATAAGTAAGATGGTGACCCCTGCTTGATTAACTTTGCGTACTATTTCCATGATATCGTTTATTTCTTGAGCATTAAGCCCCCCAACAGGCTCATCCATCATTAAAATAGAGGGTTTAGCTGCAAGTGCTCCTGCCATCATAAGCAGTTTCCGCTTGTATACGGGTAAAGTATCGACAGATTTATCCATCTCACCGATCATGCCAACTAGCTCTAATGCCCACTCAGCTCGCTCAACAGAACCTTTACTGAAACGCGGGCCAGGAAATATACGGTTACTATGGCCGAAATACGAACCCACTAGGGTATTTTCTATCACAGTAAGGCTCTCAAAAGCTGCATTCAGCTGGAAAGTCCGAGCAAGACCCGAATGACAACGTTTTTGCGGAGGTGACTTGGTTATTTCTCGTCCCTCAAAAAATATTTGGCCACTATCAGCCGCAGTTATTCCAGAAATGACGTCAAATAAGGTAGTTTTTCCTGCACCATTAGGCCCGCCTATACCCAATATATCTCCACTATTTAAGGCAAATGATATTTCATCAACCGCCTTGACAGCTCCAAATGATCGGCGCAAGGAATTACAACGCAAAAGCTCCTGAGAGCCAGCATTAGGCGAATCACTCATTCAAGAGCTCCAACAAAGTCTTTTCAGGAATTGAGATAAAAGAAGTATAGGGGGAGAAATTATTCTCCCCCTATACCTACCAGACTATTTAAACCACGGAGGTGTCTGGAATTTCGCTTTAGTATATGGATCCGGAGCAATCAATATCGGTGGTTTTTTATGATCCGGGATCTGCAAGAACAAGTGAGGCATTCCTAGAGATGGATCGTTTTCGCTTACCTCTTGATCAGTTGGATAAGGCACTGCCGATTGGTATTCCGGATAGAACCTTGTGGTACCACCCACCCCGCGATAAATAAGAGACCGCAAGCGATCAGCAACCTTCACATTTTGATCAAAATCACCAGGCTCGCCACTACCGCCAGCCAAAGAAGCTGCTATTGCGAATAAGTAACAACCATCATAGGTCTGTGAACCAACCATTGGCGTAGATTTTTCTCCAAATTTGGCTCTATATTTATCCTGGAAAGCCATACCTGTCTTATCCTGCAGGGCACCAATAACGGTAGAGTAGATTGTGCCATTAACAGATGGCCCTCCAATGTCTCTAAACGCATTAAGCGATGCCCCGTATTGGAAATACACAATACTATTGGTTGGATTGGGCGTAAACTGCAGCATAAACTGAGCCTGATCCTGTGGCAGCCAATGCGTACAAATGATGACAGCAGGATCAACTTCACGAACTTTAGCCAAAACCGGGCCCCAGTCTGTAGTTGGGAACGCAACAGTCTCGAAGAGTGCATTTTCAAAACCTGCCTCTGGCAGAGTGTCCCGCGCACCTTCAGCAATTCGCACACTATAACGCTGCGCGATTGTAATTATTGCTACTCTATTATTCGGCCGTGTCCAGACCTTCTGACTTTCGAGCCCATTTACAAAGCGTACAACACCTGGACCATACCAAGTCTCAACAGGGTCATTCTGGAAACAAGAAAAATATTTTTCTGGATCCGAAGAAACTACGTCGTTCTGAGACTGATCGGTATTATTATGCAGATAGATAATTCCAGAGTCTGCAATCGTATCATACTCAGCCGTTGCCACACTGGCGTTATAGCCATTAATAATGGCATGCACGCCTTTACTGTCGATCATCCGCTGAAATGCAGGTATTACCTGATCGGGACCTTGGTCGGTGGTATCTTCAAAATGTGGCTCTAATGGCCTACCGAGAATACCTCCCATCGCATTAATTTCTTCAATGGCCATATTCAGACCATTTCTAAACTCATTTCCGTCTGCAGCTCCCCAGCCAGTATAGCCGGCTCCCTGCCCGACAGGTATTGGATCACCATCTGCGGCCTTAACACCCTTTGAAAAATTAATGTCTGCCAACATTCCGGCACCCAGTGCCGCGGTTCCCACACCGCCCAAAGCGGCTGTTTTTAGTATATCACGGCGCGTCTCATTAACTTTCTCAGCCTGTCGGTCTGATACCGATTTCTTAGAAAATATATGCATTGATTATCCCCCTGATTGTCGCTCAGAACCAAGCGATATTCTTGTGTTATAAACTTCAAAATTTTAGAGAATTAACTCTCCCTTACCCAATTGATATGACAAAACTCTGCCATGCGGGCTAATAGCCAATAGTTCGATGTGGCTATTCTGTATCATTAGAAACAAAAATGCCAGACATGCGCTGTAGATTTATTTTTTGGCCAACTTATTATTTTACTTGACCTTTATGACTCGCAAAAAAATGATCCACCCCGGATTCGCGATTAATTTCTGCGGTCTCTTGCAGTGGAGCTGCGAGGCAACGCATATTTACTGGGCGCAAATCAACCAGCGGCAACAGCGCGCTGCGGAATTGGAGGGGCGATAATATGACTGACCTAGACCTCTGTTATATGAGTGCTGGTGAAGCACTTTCGGCATTTCGCGCCAAATCGCTCTCCCCGGTTGAGCTGATGGCGGCTGTCATTGCTCGCTGCGAATCGGTCAACCCAGAGCTCAATGCTTTTACCTACACCTTCTTTGAGCGCGCGCTCGAGCAATCGAAAGCGGCGGAGAAGCGCTATGGCGCGGGCGAAGCGCGGGCGCTTGAGGGCCTGCCGCTCGGAATCAAGGATTTTCACGCGGTTGCCGGTGAGGTCACCACCTTCGGCTCCAAGATATTTGAGCACAATGTTCCAGATAACACGGCCCCCACCGTCGCCCGCCTGCTTGACGCCGGTGCAATCATGCATTGCCGCACCACCACGCCGGAATTCGCATATGCGCCAGCCACCCGTTCACCGCTTTGGGGGGTGACGCGCAATCCGTGGAATAAAGATTATACGCCGGGTGGCTCTTCCGGTGGGGCGGGCGCGGCGCTTGCTGCCGGCATGACCTTCCTCGCCGATGGCACCGATGCCGGCGGTTCGGTGCGCATTCCGGCCTCGGCCAGCGGTGTGGTTGGCTACAAAGCGCCGTTCGGGCGCAATCCGCTCGATCGCGACCACCCGCTCGAAAGCCTGCTCCATTACGGCCCGTTGACGCGCAGTGTCGGTGACGCGGCATTGATGCAAAACGTCATGTCAGGTGCCCACCCGGAAGATATGTGCTCGCTGCGTGAAGAATTGGTCATTCCCGAGCACCTTGACGCCATCAAGGGATGGAAAATCGCGCTTTCCATGGATCTCGGCTTTTTCGAAGTGGCGCCCGAGGTGCGCGAGAAAACCCTGGAGGCGGTTGAAACCTTCCGCGCACTCGGCTGCGAGGTTGATGAGGTCGCGCTCGATTGGAGCTACGGCATTCACGATCCCTATTTGCAATATTGGGAGGGCATGGCCGCCACCACATTGGCGCAATATCTGCCGGAATGGCGAGATCAGATGGATCCCTATATGGCCGGTATTATAGAGCACGGCGCCGGCCACACGGCGGCGACGCAATATCAATGCAATCTGGTGCGTGGCCAGATGTATCAGGCGCTGGCGCCTATTATGGAGCGCTATGATGTGATGATCTGCCCGGCCCTCTCTGTGCCTGCCGTCAAAGCCGAGCATGATATGGCTGATCCCGGTTTTCAGATCAACGGCAAGTCGACGGAAGCCTATCTCGGCTGGAACATGTGCTACCCCTTTAACATGGTCAGCCAATGCCCGGTGATGTGTGTCCCGAGCGGCTTCTGCCCTGAGACCGGTGTGCCTATCGGCCTGCAGATTGTCGGGCGCACCTTCGACGACCTCAGCGTCTTCCGCGCCGCCGCTGCGTTTGAGGCAGCTCGACCGCCACTCTATAATAAGCAGGGCACGCGGCCCTCTCTTTAGCCTGCCTTAAACAGCCTCAGCTGCCCTTTTGTCCGGCAGGCCGCGCTTCGTCAGCAATCTCGAATATGCCCAGCTTGGTTCTCGCGTGCAGGGTCTGGCTGCGCCAGCGCCCGAAATTCATGTCCATGGCGTGGTCTTGTACTTCCATCGCTGTTCCCGTCATTTGCGATCGTGAATTAGCGCAGCGCATATAGCGTGGCGGAGAAGAGGGGCGTAGGGCAGGTTGTAAAGCCGGGTGGTAGCCAGGGTGTCTCCTGAGTTTGATGGACCTGGCGCGCGTGCGCCGCTACTCTTGCGGCAGGACATAATAAAGGGGAGAATGAGACATGGCATACAACGCTACAAAGACCGGTTTAACTAGCGCATTTGACGATTGGACCAACGCCCTCAATGGAGGCGATCTTAAAACCTTCTACGCTTTCTTTGATCCGCGCTCGGAAATTCTCGATGAGGATTTTCCTTGGCGCATGAACAAGGAAGAATTCATGGACCATATCGGCTTCCATGCCGGTGTCACGGGGCATGCAGCGCTGTGGGAGCATTTCAAATGGATTCCGCGCGATGTCGACGCCAAGGTGTGGCACAAGCATACCGGTCAGGTTAGCGGCTTCTCGACCTTTCGCGGCAAGCCGGTTGATGCCGGCTTCCGTCAGCGCTTCATGGGTTTCACCACCAATTGGTACCACCACTCGAACACGTGGAAACTGATCAATTGGCATCAGAGCCCGCTCATGGGCCGCATCGAAGGCGCTTCGCCGAGTTGAACGGAGTAACAATATGTTGGACGAACAGGCCCGCGCGGCAGCAGGCGCGGTCGATGAGGCGCGCCTATGGCAGCGCATGATGGATATGGCGCAATTTGGTGCCACGCCGGCGGGCGGCGTTAATCGAGCCGCCTTTTCGCCTGAGGATATTGCGGCGCGCAAGCTGCTGATTGAATGGGCTGGTGAGTTCGGCTTTTCCACCGCGATGGACGAGATAGGCAACCTCTATGTGCGCCGCGCCGGCACCACCGATGAGGCGCCGGCGGTTACTGGCAGTCATCTCGACAGCCAACCCAAGGGCGGCAAGTTTGATGGCGCCTATGGCGTGGTCGGCGGTTTCGAGGCATTGGAGGCGATTGAGCGCGCCGGCATCAAAACGCGTCGCTCGATTGAAGTGGTGGCGTGGAGTAATGAGGAAGGCGGGCGTTTTCAGCCGGGCGCCATGGGCTCGGCCATCTTCGCCGGTGACTATGCGTTGAAAGATGCGTTGAACGCCGTCGATACCAATGGCGTGGTTCTGTCCGATGCGCTTCAGGAGACCCTGGATTCGACCCCCGGCATTGCCCGGCGCGCCATGCCCTATGCCATGGTGGGTTACGTCGAGGCCCATATCGAGCAAGGCCCGCGCCTTGAGAATGACAATCTCACCATCGGCGTGGTCTCTGGTGTGCAGGGCCTCACCTGGTATCGCGTCGAGGTGTTCGGCGAAGAAGCCCATGCCGGCACAGCGCCGCTCCAAGGCCGGAAAGACGCGCTGAAATCCGCCACTACCATGGTCGGCGCGTTGGAACAATTGATGGCCGATGAGAGCGATACCGTGCGCTTTACCGTCGGGCGTTTCGAATGCGGCCCCGGCGCGCCCAGCACCGTGCCGGGCCACGTGCTGTTCACCGTCGATTTCCGCCACCCTGATCTCGCCACCTTCGTTGATTTAGGTGGGCGTATCAAGGAAGTGTGCGAGGCCAATGCGCGCGGCTGTGAGGTCACGGTCGAGCGCATCATCTATTCCGAGCCGGTGATTTTTGATCCTAGCGTCATCGATGTGGTGCGCACCGCCACTCAAGCGCTCGACCTACCGCATATGGAGATGGTCTCGGGCGCCGGCCATGACGCCATGCATGTCGCCGGACTTTGCCCTGCCGGCATGATCTTCGTGCCGTGCGAAAAGGGCCTCAGCCATAACGAGGCCGAAAGCGCCAGCGCTGCCGATCTTGCCGCCGGTGCGCGCGTGCTTGCCGCCAGCCTGGTCGAGTTGGCCAACGCTTGAAGCATGGCAAAATTCTCTGCGGACGTCGCCATTGTTGGGGCAGGCAATGCCGCTCTTTGCGCTGCTCTGGCGGCAGCGGAAAAAGGCGCCACAGTGGTGGTGTTGGAAGCTGCCCCTGAAGGCGAGCGCGGTGGCAACTCCGCCTACACGGCGGGCGCCATGCGCATCACCTTTGACGGTGTGGAGGACCTGAAGAAGCTGATTCCCGATCTTAGCGAAGAAAATATAGCTAGCACGGATTTCGGCAGCTATTCGTTTGATGATTATTTCGACGATTTGGCTCGGGTCACACAATACCGCGCTGATCCCGATCTGGCAGAAATCCTAATTGGCCAGAGCTTTGAGACTGTGGAGTGGATGCAGGGCCAAGGCGTGCGCTTCCAGCCGAGCTATGGCCGCCAGGCTTTCAAGGTCGGTGATCGTTTCAAATTTTGGGGCGGCCTTGCGGTCGAGGCCTGGGGCGGCGGCCCCGGCTTGGTGCAATCCCTTTTCGATGGCGCGGAGAAGGCCGGCGTGCGCGTGATCTATGAGGCGCGGGCGCGCGAACTGGTACTCGATAGCGGGCGCATCAAGGGCGTGCGCGCGACAATGCGCGGCGGCGAAACTCTCGATATTGAAGCGGGTGCGGTGGTTCTGGCGAGCGGCGGCTTTGAAGCAAATGCGGAAATGCGCACGCGCTATCTCGGCCCCGGATGGGATCTCGCCAAGGTGCGTGGCACGCGCCATAATATGGGCGATGGCATCCGGATGGCACTCGAAGCGGGTGCGGAACCCTACGGCAATTGGTCCGGTTGCCATGCGGTGGGCTGGGATATGAACGCGCCGCTTTACGGCGACCTGGCTGTCGGAGATGGCTTCCAAAAACACAGCTACCCCTTCGGCATCATGGTCAATGCCGAGGGCCTGCGTTTTCTTGATGAGGGCGCGGATTTTCGCAACTATACCTATGCCAAATATGGTCGCGAAATTTTGAGCCAGCCGGGGCAGTTCGCTTGGCAGATATTTGATGCCAAAGTGACGCATCTACTGCGCGATGAATACCGCATCCGCGAGGTGACGCGCGTCACGGCGGAAACCATTTCGGAACTGGCGGCCAAAATGGAGGGCGTCGATGCCGGGCAATTGCGGCGCAGCGTAGATGGCTTTAACGCCGCCGTGCAAAGTGATATTCCGTTCGATCCCAACGTCAAGGATGGCCGCGGCACTTTGGGCCTCGATGTTGCTAAATCCAATTGGGCCAATGCTCTCGATACCGCGCCCTATGAGGCCTATGGCGTCAGCTGTGGCATTACATTCACCTTTGGCGGGCTGCATATTGATGGCAAAGGGCGCGTGCTGGATGTGGCGGCAGACCCAATCCCTGGCCTCTATGCGGCAGGCGAGTTGGTCGGCGGCTTATTTTATTTCAACTATCCGGGCGGCACCGGGCTCACTTCCGGTGCCGTGTTCGGCCGCCTCGCCGGGCGCTCGGCGGCGTCTTAATCCCAGCTGCGTTACTCCGCCGCTTCGCCGAGTTCGGCGATATTGTCGTTCCAGTGATCAGCGGAGCGGGTATTGACGGATGCGCGGAACTGATCGGTTGATATGGGCAGCAGTTCGCCGGTGCCCCAATCGACGATAACGCAGTAGCGCCGCACCATATCCATATTGTTGATCTCGCCCTTGCGGTAGCGCGCGGCCACTTTTACGGGATCTTCGGCCAGCCAGCCGCGCCTCGCCTTGGCGATTTCGCGCCGCGCTTCTGTGGTGGCTTCAATATCGATTTCATATTCAGCGAGATCGATGTCGACCACCTTTAGCACCACGCCATAATCGATCTTGGCGCGCTCAATCGAGACATAATCATCTTCTACATCCAGCATCACAGCTGCTGGATCGCGTTCAAGCGGATCGCCGAGGCCGCCGCCGCCGGCGGTCGGGCGGCTGAACATATCGCCTGATTTAATCTCTACATCCGAGAAAATCGTGCCGAGCCATTCTTTCTCGCCGGTCTCAGCACGTTTGACCCAGAGGCCATGCGGCAGGGACGGCAGGCCGCCCTTGATGCCCCAAACGATGGCCCGTTCGCGATCACAAATATAGGACAGCACCGCATCTTCCGCTTCGCGCAGCGTGCTGGTTTTGACCACGCCGGTGCCGCCGCGGAACTTACCCGGGCCTGCCGAATCGCGCAGAATTTCGAATTCGTTGGCGAGGATTGGCGACAGTCGCTCCTGGCCTTCGATCGGCTGGGTTTGCAGGCCAGTGCCAAAGCAGGCGGTGGTGACATTGCAGCCATCCTTGGTGGCGCGTCCGCCCCAACCGCCCGGCAGCCAATCATAAAACATGAACATCGGCTTGCCTTTATGGCGCGTATCGCGCCCGCCGGTCAGCAGATATTCGAGATTGAAAGCGCAGGCGATGGCGCGTTCTGGGATGATGTCGGACCAGATTTCATAGATCGAGTTCATGATTTTCTCGAACGGCATGAGGAAGCCTGTCACCGCCACCGGCCACGGCGCATCGACAATCGAATCCTTCGGCGCGATCACCTTGATCGGCCGGTAGAAGCCGGAATTAAGCGGCAGGTCGGGGAAGTAGGTTTTCATGCCGGCGACGACGCCCGAGAACGTGGCGCCAAAAGCCGAATTGTAGAGCGTGCTGATGCAACCGTGGCTGCCGGTGAAATCATAGGTCGCCTCGTCGCCCTTGATGGTGAGTTTCACCCGGATCGGAATGAGGCCCTCACCCTGGCCGGGGTCGCGGTCGATATAATCCACCGTTTCCCACGAGCCGTCGGGCAGATCAGCAATGCGCTGGCGCGTTGCCTGCTCGACATAATCCTGCACTTCCTTGAAGCCGGTGACCACCGTGTCTTTACCGTATTTATCCACCAGGCGGAGGATTTCGCGCTCAGCTACGCGGGTAGCTTCGGTCTGCGCACGCATGTCCCCGATCACTGATTTGGGGTCGCGCGTATTGGCGGCGATCATGTTGGCCACATCTTCGCGCAACACGCCCTGATCGACGATCTTGACCGGTGTGATGCGGATTCCTTCACGGAACATTTCCCGCGCATTAACGTCGAACGAGCCCGGCACGCTGCCGCCCACATCCGACCAATGGCCGTTCGATTGGCTGTAGGCGATGATCTCATCACCGACGAAGATCGGGCGAATTAAGCGGACATCGTTGAAATGGGTGCCGCCGGCATAGGGGTCGTTGATGATGAAAACGTCGCCCGGCTTCATCTCGCCCTTGAAGACGCGGATCACATCCTTGCAGGTGTAATGCAGGGTGCCGACATGAACGGCGATATCCTGATTGCCTTGCGCAATGGAATCGCCGTTGGCGTCATTCAGCGCCGAGGAAAAATCCCGGTTATAGATGACAAAGGAATAGCAGGTGCGAAGCACCTGCTCGGCCATCTGATCGACGGCGGTGATGAAGGAGTTTTTCAGTACCTCGAAGGTAACGGGATCGAGGGTGAGGCCACTTGCAGTGCCTGTGCGTTTATCACTCATTTTGAATCCTCCGAGACGTAAATTCGGATATTGTGCCACTCGTCCACTTCGACCCGCACACCGGGCGGAATCACCGTGGTTGAATCGAGCTGCTCAACAATTGCCGGGCCATTGAAGGTGGAACCGGCGCCAAGCTCTTCGTGTTGATAGATAGGCGTGTCCACTGGCGTATCCAGCTCATCAAATGTCACCATGCGGGTCGCGCTAGCCGTCGGCGTGCCGCCGGTTTTCTCGTGCCTCTGCAGTTCGGCTTTTTGCGTGACGCCAATGGCGGTCAGGTTGAGGCGGAACAAATCGACCCCTGCATCGTCGCGGCGGAAGGCATATTCGCGCTCATGATCGCGATGGAAAGCCTCGATCGCGTCATTCACTGAATTAAACGGCGCGCCGACCGAAACCGTGAGCGAGCGCCACTGGCCTTCATACATCATGTCGATGGCACGTTGCAGCAGCATGTCCTTGGCGGCGACGCCTTCAGTTTCCAAGCGCTCGCGCGCCTCGTTCTCCATTATGGTGAACTTCGCCTCGATATCGCTTGCATCCGCGTCACTGGCCGGCATCAGATAGCTCTGCGCCAAGTCGTGACGGATATCGACGAGCAAGCAACCGAGTGCCGAGGTGACGCCCGGATTGGGCGGGACAATGACGGTCGGAATTGCCAATTCCTTGGCCAGCGCCACGCCGTGCAGTGCTCCGGCGCCACCGAAGGCGACCAGAGCGAAATCGCGCGGATCATAGCCGCGGCTAATGGAGATCAAACGCACCGCATCGGCCATATTGGCGTTGGCGACGCTGACAATCGATTTGGCGGCATCGTCCATGCTCATGCCAAGCGGCTCGGCAACGCCGGTTTTTACCGCTTTTTCGGCGGCATCGCGGTCGAGCGTGATATTGCCGCCGGCGAGCGAGGTTCCGAGACGGCCCAAGGCGACATTGGCGTCGGTGTTGGTCGGCACCTCATTGCCACGGCCATAACAGGCCGGACCCGGATCGGCGCCGGCCGATTGCGGGCCGTTATGGAGCGCGCCGACATCGTCGATCCAGGCGAGCGATCCGCCGCCGGCGCCGATTGTCAGTACTTCGATGCTTGGGAAGCGGATCGGATGGCCAAACTCGATACCCCAATCCTTGGTGACGCGCGATTTGCCGCCATAGACCAGCGAGACATCGCAGCTGGTGCCGCCCATATCGAGGCCGATGGAATTGTCATAGCCGCACAGCATGGCGATGTGGCGGCTAGCAATGGCGCCGGCGGCAATGCCGGAGCCGGCCAGGCGCCCGGCGAAGCGCTGCGCCGTGACCGGCGTCATTACGCCGCCACCAGAATGCAGCAGCAACAGGTCGCTGGCGTAGCCGCCCTCTTTGAGCTGCTCGCTCATGCGCTGGACATAGCGGCCAATTACCGGGCTCAGGATCGAATTGACCACCGTGGTCGAGAAACGTTCATGCTCGAAAATTTCGGGCAGGGTGTCGCTCGATGTAATGATATCGGCGTCCGGCATCTCGGCTTGGAGAATTTCTTGCAAGCGCTGTTCATGCACCGGGTTCATATAGGAGTTCATCAGACAGATGGCGACCGACTGGACGCCGCGCTTTTTGAGCACCCGCGCCGCTTCGCGCGCATCGTCTTCGTTGAGCGCCTCGACGATCTCACCCGCCTGATCGATGCGCTCGCTCACCACCAGCCGGTCACGGCGGCGGATATAGGGTGGCGCCACATCTTTATATGTGTCCCAGAGTTCCTCTTTGTTGGCGCGGCGGATCTCGATCACATCGCGGAAGCCGCGGGTGCAGACCATGGCGGCCGGCGGCAGGCGTCGTGTAATCAAAGCGTTGGTGGCGACCGTGGTGCCATGGGAAAACAGCGAGACATCCTTGAGATTAACCTTCGCTTCTTCGAGGCCGTTCATGGCGCCTTCAAGCGGATCCTCCGGGGTCGATGGCGTTTTGGCCACGCGCACCTTGCCGCTGGTCTCGTCCATGATGCAAATATCTGTAAAAGTTCCGCCGATATCGACGGCTACCCTAAGATTCGACACGCTTGCCCCGCTTTGCTGAATTGTTCATGAGGGGCCACTTTATTCCTCGCTTACGGCAGGTCAATTGTACAAATTTAGGAGTGTGACTGGCCTCTTGCCCAGCGCAACGCGATGACGGTGAGAAGGCTGAGAGCAGCGAAACCCGCCACAAGTGGTAACAGCGTGCCGTCAAAGTTTTGCCCGATCAAAGTGCCGAGCGCGGCGGCGATAAATAGGCCAACGGAGCCGATAACACTGGCGGCAACACCGGCAATATGGCCGAGCGGCTCCATCGCCATGGCATTGAGATTACCGAATAAAATGCCGAGGCAAAAGAACATGGCGGCGAGATAGAGCATCATGCCCCAGAGCGGCGGAATGCCCTGGAAGGAATAGGCGACCGCGAAAAATATGAGCGACATGGCGGTCTGGGTGAGTGCGGAGGAGCGGCAGAGCGTGCGCATATCGATGGTTGCCACTAGGCGGGAATTTGCGATGGTGGCGACACCCACAGCCAGTGCTAGACCGGAAAAATAGAGCGGGAAATAATCCCCGACCGCATAAACATCCTGAAATATCTGCCGCGCGGAGTTGATGTAGCCAAAAATCGCCCCGAAGGCGAAGCCGCTGGCGATGGTGTGGCCCATGGTCGTGCGGGTGGCCAAGGTCTCCCGCATGGCGGCGGCGATCGGACGCAAGGCGAAACGCATGCGCGCTGATTTTTCCAGGGTTTCCGGCTGGCGCAGGGAGAACCAGGCGAGGACGGTCACGCCCAATATCAGGAGAAAAACAAAAATAAAGCGCCAGGGTGCAACCAGCAATATGCCCTGACCGAGGAAGGGCGCGAGGATTGGTCCGGCAATAAAGACGGTAATGATGATCGACATAATACGCGCCATGGCCGGCCCGGCGAATTGATCGCGCACCAACGCCATGGTGACAATACGCGGTCCGGCGGCGCCGAGACCCTGGAGAAAGCGCCCGGCCAGCATGGTCGGAAAATCCGTTGCCACCAGGCAAAGAATGGTGCCGCTGACGAAGACAGCCAGGCCCACGTAAATCGCAGGCTTGCGTCCGGTGCTGTCTGACAGCGGCCCGTAAAATAATTGCCCGAGCGCCATGCCGAGAACCAGGGCGGTGACGATATACTGCGTCTGGTTGTCGCTGCTGGTCCCAAGGTCCTGCCCGATCAATGCCAGCGCCGGAATCATGACGTCGACTGAGAGCGCAAACACCGACATCATAAACGCCGCAAGGACGATGAATTCGGCGCCGCGCAAGGCTGGTCGCGCCTGCGTTGAGGTCATGTCGGGAATAAGTTTCTCTGTTCGGGCTTGGTTATGTGCGCGTCTGAAGCTGGGCGCGGAAGAAGGCTACATTTACCACCAATTCCGGTAAGAGATAATGAAATAGTTGGCAGACTGGGCGAATTTCATCGAGCGGCGCATCGCGCTTTGCCCCCGCTTGCAGGGCGTCGGCGTTGAGGTCGCCGGGGTTGGGCAGATCGTTCGCCAACTCCAGCGCGCGATCATAAACCCGATTGGCCAGCGCCCCATGCATATCTGTCTGGGCGGAAGGTTTGAGGTCGTTCCAGGCGAGCGCAAAATAGCTCGGCCAGCGGGCCAGGGCGCGGTAGTCGGTGTTGACGAACGGCAACCCTAATGTCGCCATTATATCGTCATAGACGGCCTGTGTCGGCGCATCGGCATGGTGGCGTTCCATCAGCAGGAAAGGCACCGAGACGTCCGGTGCATGGCGGCCTTCAAAGGGCGGCGCCGTATTATCGGCTTTGCCGAAACTGCCGCCTAACAACAACCCCCGGGTCAGACTGGCAATCATCAGATAGGGGAAATTGCCATGCGAGAAGATCTCGATCATGGCGCGGATATTGTCGATCTCGCGCTCGCCATAGCCGTTATCGCCAAGCCGCTCGGTAAGCGGCGGAGGCGCCAGTTGCATCACTTCCGCCTCGCAATAGGTGCGCAGTTCGCGCACCGCAGCGATGAAAGGCCGGCTCGTCGCGAGTGGCCGCAGGCCGCGCCACAATTCGCCGAAGAAATTCGGATAATGGGCGTAGGCCATGGTCACCACACCCATCCACGGCACCTGCAACAGCTCTTTCATGTCATTGTAGCGCGCCGCCAATTCGCCCGCCGCCGCATATTCCGGCAAGGGGTGGATGGCGGGCAGCGGGTCCGGCAATTGGCGCGGCGGTATGCCCAAGCCGAGAGTTGTGCTCATGACAGCCTCGGCAATTGCGTAAGATCGTTATTGCCAGTATTAAATCCCGGCATCAAATTCGGCAGCAGGGGGGAGCTGGTGCTGGTGTTTGTCGGCGCGTTGGCGCCCATTACGTTCATCATCATTTTACATTAGCAGGATTAATCACATGAGCACGAAAATCGGATTCATTGGTCTTGGCACCATGGGCAAAGTGATGTCGCGCCGTCTGATGGCGGCGGGCTATTCGCTGACCGTCTGGAATCGTACCGAGGCAAGCGCGCAAGAGCTGATCGCAGAAGGCGCCACTTGGGTGAATTCGCCGAAAGAGGTCGCCGCTGCATCGGATGTGGTCTTCACCATGACCAGTGATGCCGCCGCTTCGGCGGAGGTTATTTGCGGCCCGAATGGTGTGCTGGAAGGCGCCCATGAGGGACTGGTGGTAATTGATTCGGCGAGCATTGCGCCCGAGGCTTCGCAGGCCAACGCGGCGCAGGCCGAGGAAAAAGGCGTGGCGCTGCTGGATGCGCCGGTCTCCGGCGGGCCGAAAGTGGCGGAAAAAGGCGCTCTCGGCATTATGGTCGGCGGCTCGGAAGAAGGCTTCAAGAAAGCCGAGCCGATCCTTAATGAACTTGGTAAAATGGTGCTCTATTGTGGCGCCAGCGGCAACGGCACGACCCTTAAATTAATCGCCAATCTGGTCATGGGCGTGGCCATTCAGGCTTCTGCTGAGGCTCTGGTGCTTGCGGCGAAAATTGGCATGGATCCGCAAGTAGTGATCGATATCACCTCGCTGCCCGGCACCGGTCCGCAAACCGGCGCCATGGCAACACGTGGGCCGCGCATGGTGAAGCATAATTTCTTCCCGCCGCATTTTTCCACCAACAATATGGACAAGGATTTGACCGGCGCTATTCGCCTGGCTGAAAAACACGGTGTGTCCTTGCCAACCGTCAGCGCGGCACGCGAGACGCTGCGTGCGGTAAAATCCCAAGGCAATGGCCATATTGATTCGAGCGCCGTGGTTACCGTGCTCGAAGCCATGGCCGATACCTCAGTCTGCAACGAATAAACGCATCACTCGACATAGGAGAACAAGAAAATGGCAAAAACAAAATTAGCGCCCAAGAGCTGGATTCCTGCCGGCCCTTACAGTCTCGGCACG
>Ga0209403_10002160_pt1 | contig 23962 bp, 23 predicted proteins | sample ArcticOcean_MG_C_8_FD_187440 | JGI IMG/M metagenome (GOLD analysis project Ga0209403, IMG submission 187440) | Marine microbial communities from western Arctic Ocean - ArcticOcean_MG_CB11_86 (SPAdes) (version 2) | ecosystem: Environmental > Aquatic > Marine > Oceanic | place: Arctic Ocean... | reverse complement strand
GAGTTGCCAAGCCAACGAATTTCCATGCGAACATTCCTCAGATCAATTCATGAATCGCTTCAAGGCCAGATGTGTTCCTCTACTTGAGCGCAGTTCAGGGTTCAATTTAGCTACTACGCGCGCGAGCGTCAACGAAATTTGCGCGCGAGCGTCAACGAAATTTGAGTGATATGAGCCAACTCGAAGTGAAATCAGAACGATCTATGGCCATTCGGTTTGGCTCGATTTCGAATACCCCACGTAAATTCGTGGGCACGCAGGTTTTCAGGGAATCACTAAAGACGATCCCAAGCTTTCAGCGTCAGTAGATTCCTGAGGGTCAGGTGCCCTGCCCACTCGACCTTCGCCAGGGACCAGTCTTCTTCGTACTGTCCCCATGCCCAGTTGGGTTGCCAGCTGCCATCATCGGTCTGATTCTCGATCTCATAATCGAGTTGAATGGGGATAGACAGCGCAAGTTCTGGCGACAGCAAGCTGTCGGGAGTTTCCGCGAACCAGAGTGGACGCCCTCCATAGGCTTCCCAGTCGTCCGGATTATCGGTTGTAACCAAATGAACCCCACGGCGCAATTCCGGCAGCGGCTGTTGTGCCACCGCTCTGCGTGGCATCTCGGCGTTATCGGTTATCTCCACCAACCTCATGTAGCACATCATGGTGTGGACTTCCATGTCGTCGGGAAGGCGATCAAAAGTTGTTAAAGCAGACGATACAATCTCTTCAACGAAACCAACATCAGTCTGTTCTGAATACAGGCTGAAATAGCCGGCGAGCTCGGCACCGGGATTCGCTTTTTTGAGTAGATCCAACCCGCCTTCGTTTGGGGGAGGCTTGTAGTCCCACCATGGCGCATGTGGAAATTGACTTACGCTTTGGCCTGTCGGTTCCCATCCACCGACGCTCCGGTCGTAACTGCGTTCGAGATAGCCGATACCGTTCCTCACCATGTCGTGATCGACGGGTACGTTGAGTTCCCGCAGTACCTGAAACGCCACTGAGGTTGAAAATGGCGATGAGAACGGCATTTGTAGATCGGGTTCGATGCCGTGCCCGAAGCCGCCATCTTCGTTTTGAAATTTCTTCAACTCGATCAGGACATCTGAATCGGATCCCGAGCCGAAGTGAAAATCTAACAGGGCGCGTTCAAGCGGTCGAGCCCTGTCGGTAATGAAGTTGGCTGCACTGCCAAATGCCTCGCCGGTAATTTGAGGCATACTTATGACCCGATTCGTGTGCTGAGAATATCCTTGAATCTGCGAATTCGACCGGTATTTACCTCATCTAACCTGATTAACCGTTGACGCTCGGGAAAACTGCATGCTAACTTCGTGACGTTCTATCCTGAACCGTGTATGGCACAGTCGCGAGTCTTAACTGGGGCAAGTATGCCGATTCTGACAGCTAGAAAACGAGAGATCCTCAAGTTCATCGTTTCTGAACACGTCCAGACCGCGTCTCCGGTCGCCTCGAGTACGGTGGCCCGATCGGCGAGCCTTAATGCCAGCCCGGCAACTATTCGAAACGAAATGGTTGCCTTAGAAGAAGAAGGCCTGATTCGACGGCCGCACGTTTCATCGGGTGGGGTTCCGTCTGACCGTGGATACCGCCATTTCGTTGGTGCGCTTGATCCAGAGATGACACTGAGACCCGCTGTGGCGGCACAGGTCGATCAGGATTTCGCTGGTGTCCATGCTCATGTCGAAGAGTGGGTGGATTCGGCCTCAGAGATTCTTGCAGGCCTGATGGACACCCTGGCATTCACAACGATACCTCGTACTGCGCCGGCTCCAGTAAAAAGCGTCGAATTGCTGCGTCTGCAGGAGCTTCTGGTCGTCGTGATCGTGGTGCTTCAAGAGGCAAGTGTTTATAAACAGGTACTTAATCTCGATGAGAATGTTTCGGATTCGGCGATCGAGCATGCTCGTAATCGGCTGAACGAAGCGATTGTGGGTATCCCCGTCAATAATCTCGCAGCTCATGCGGGCCGTGTGGGTGACGGATTGGAGCGCCAGGCCTTCGATTCGGCTGTAACGGCTCTGCGGAAGCACCATGCCAACTCGAACATGGAAAAACGGTTCAGCGGCATTGGTAAGTTGTTCCAGCAACCCGAGTTGCTTGCCGATCCCACAATGTCGCAGGGTGCTATGTGGCTAATTGAAGATTCAGTTGCATCATCCATATTCGAAGACACAAGAGCGGCGCGCGGGTCGGCGAGTGTCGTTATCGGTGAAGAGAACGTCGAAGAAGCGCTCAAAAACTATTCGGTTGTTTTCAGTAACTACGGCACATTAGATACTGCCGAGGGTATGATCGGCATCATCGCCCCGACTCGTATGGAGTACGGGATGGCGATTCCTGCGGTTCGATACCTTGCGAGTCATCTCGACAGAATGACGATGATGTTCTACGGCGGATAGCTGTAAATTTCGGTAACTCGCAATTCTCGTCTTACTTGGGTTTCTACCCTCATTCGGATTCACCGCGTCACATGCTTATAATTGATCTGTTCGCATCGTTCAGATGCGTGAACTCAATCAGACACACGGTTCGGGGCAATTGGCCGTTTTTAGATGACTACCAGTAAACGTGATTATTACGAAGTTCTCGGCGTGGAGCGTGGCGCGACGCCGGAAGATCTCAAAAAGGCGTTTCGCAAACAGGCGCTGAAGTACCACCCCGACCGAAATAAAGAACCTGACGCCAACGACCGTTTCAAAGAAGTTAACGAGGCGTACCAGGTACTTAGCGATCCGCAACGGAAGGCGCAATACGATCAGTTCGGGCATGAAGGTGTCAACGGTCAGGCCGGCCGTGGATTTGACGGCTTCGAGGGATTCGGTGGATTTGGCGACATATTCGATTCGTTTTTTGGCGGATCAACCCGGCAGACTTCGAACCGTGGAACGGATCTAGAGTTCCAGATCAACGTATCTTTCCGCGACGCGGCATTTGGTGTTCCGCGTGAGCTCGAACTCACCCGTATGGAGCGCTGTGAGCGTTGCGATGGCAGCAAGGCTGAACCGGGTACCGATGTTGTCGAGTGTTCTACCTGCCACGGTGAAGGTAAAGTTCGCCGTACACAACGCACTTTCTTCGGCCAGTTTCAGCAGGTCACAGCTTGCCCAACTTGCCTGGGCGAAGGCCAGACAGTTAAATCGGCCTGCGCGAAGTGTTCGGGTCGTGGTACCGAGCGAAAGACCCGGAAGATCGAGGTGCAGATCCCGGCAGGGGTTGAGCATGGCACCAGGCTGATCGTCCATGGTGAAGGCGAATCGGGTGGCAAAGGTGCCCGCAAGGGTGATCTCTATGTGCATATTGGTGTCGAGCGTGACAAGGTCTTCTCTCGCCGAGGCAACGACGTTCTGATGTCGGCCGAAGTAAACATGGCGATGGCTGCGCTTGGCGGTGTGATCAGTGTTGAGACACTCGACGGACCTGTCGATCTCGATATCAAGGCCGGGACCCAGTCGGGTGCAGTTAGTCGCATCAAAGGAGCTGGTATCGTCCACATAGGTGCGAAGGGCCGCCAAGGCGATCAACTTGTTGAACTGAAGGTTGTTACTCCCAATAAACTCGATGATCGACAAGCGGCTTTGCTACAGGAACTTGCAGAGTCCTTTGGCCTTGAGCGTGTGGGAGAAAACGCACGGTACGGTAATGGCATTTTCGATCGAGTCAAAGATGCCTTTCGTGGCGAAGAAGACAATTCTTAAGGGCGACTATTTACGCCCGGCAAGGTAACCAGTTGCGCTGGCTGCAGCTAAGCATCAAAGCACCACCCGAGTACGTTGAACCACTCACCCACCTGTTCAATATTCATGGTGAGGGCTCAGCGTCCGTAGAACGGCCCGGCGGTTACAACCCCGATGAAGGTGAAACACCCGATCCGACCGCATGGGTGACGATTCGAGGATGGCTCCCGCTCGATCCCACGACCGAAAGTCGGAAGACAGCGATCGACGTTGGGGTTCGGTTGATCAGGTATCTGGTCGATCTATCTGAGATTGAGGAGATCGAAGTCAGCGACGACGAGTGGCGGAATCAGAGATTTGAGCCAATTCGGATCGGCTCAAATCTCGTTATCGTGCCCAGATCGACCGAGTTCACCAGCAGACCAACCGACGTTGTTGTCGAGCTCGAGCCGGGGTTGGCGTTCGGAACTGGGCATCACCCGACCACTCTCATGTGCCTTGAAGAGATAGAGAAGGTCCTAAAACCCGGTGATATGTTCTTGGACGTTGGTTGTGGTTCAGGCGTGTTGTCGATTGCGGCACTGGCGCTTGGAGCCGAGTCTGCAGTTGGGCTCGATATCGAAGATGACGCGGTCATATCGTCGAAAGCCAATCTCGCAGAAGCAGGCTATTCGGATAAGTCGACGATACTCGCCGGATCGATTCCACATGAAGATGTTCCGGATGGCGGGTTCGACGTGGTTGGCGCGAATATTGCTGCCAACGTGCTGATAATGCTGGCAGAGCCGCTGATGGCATCCGTTGCTAAAGATGGAGTGATCATTACTTCTGGCGTGCTCGAAGAGAGACTGGATGATGTCGTAGCGGCGTTTGAAGCCGCCGGTGGACGGGTAGAGTCAAGCAGAAAGATCGAAGACTGGACAGCAACTCGCATCGTTCGTTCCGACAGCGCTATCGTGCCTTACGACCGCGCCAATGGGGCAAAGTAATGCACCGATTTTACGTACCGGACATTGATGCTTCAGATCGTTCCATACCGCTCGACGGGTTGATCGCCCGACAACTCAGGACTGTGCTGCGAATTGATATCGGAGAGCATATTCGACTGTTCGACGGTTCAGGATCTGAATGGGAAGTAGAGGTCGATCATGTCGGCAAAGGAACAATAGAGACCACTCTAATATCTGCCGTTCAGCCGGTTCAGGAGCCGACGGTCTGCGTCACGATGTTGCTCGGGTTAGCAAAGCCTGAACGCATAGAGTTGGCGATTCAGAAATGCACTGAACTTGGCGCGGTCAGGTTCGTACCGGTTACGTCTGAGCGTGTTCAGGGCGGAAACACCGGCGCACCCTCGCCGAAGCGTCTCGAACGCTGGCAGCGGATAGCAATCGAAGCCGCTGAACAGAGTGGCAGAGCGATCGTGCCCACGATTGAATCTCCAATGTCGGTGCTGGAAGCGGTTAAACAGGCTTCCGAAACCCAACCGGTGCTGTGCATGTGGGAGGAAGTTTCAGACCAGTCGCGACCGCTGAGTGCCGCCCTGAGATCACTGGGGGCTGATTCAACTGAGATTGCTGCATTGATCGGACCGCCTGGCGGATTTACCGAAGAGGAAGTTACGGCGATACAGGAAGTTGGAGCAGATCTTGTGACGCTTGGGCCGCGTGTTCTGCGGAGTGAGACTGCGGCTGTCGTGGTGATATCGGCAATTCTTTACGAACTTGGCGATTTGGGTGGTTAGGCGCGCTATATGTGATGGCATCTTTGTCATTGCGAGGAGTTCGACGACGCCTGCCCTGAGCAACGTCGAATGGGTGGCAATAACCGTTTCTATGCAACGCTATTTTCAAACGTTGAGGGCACCAGCCATAGGGCCGAGTCACACCGAAATGACAAGTGGTCGATGACGTCCGCTGATTGCCACGTCGTACCTCCTCGCAATGACAGTAGCCCTGACGCTAGTACCGAACTTCGGGTTGTAGCGTGCGGACCATCAATTCGCTGATTACCTGCGACGGGTCGGCACCTTCGAATAGAACTGCGTGGGTAGCATTGGCGATCGGCATGTCGATGCCGAGTTCACGGGCGAGTCGGACAGCAGCTTGAGTAGTTGGGACACCTTCGGCAATCTGCCCCAAATCCTGAAGCACGGAATCGAGATCCTGCCCAGAGGACAAACCCATGCCAAGCCGATAGTTTCGGCTGAGGTTCGAATAGCAGGTTGCGATCAGATCACCCATCCCACTGAGTCCGGCGAACGTATCGGGCGAAGCACCCATCGCAACTCCGAGTCGGGTGATCTCGTGGAGGCCGCGGGTTACAAACGTAGCTTTAGTGTTGGCTCCGAATCCAGCGCCTTCGATGAATGCAGCACCGATCGCGATGATGTTCTTCAGCGCACCGCCGAGTTCAACGCCAGTTACATCTTCGCTTCGGTAGACGCGAAATACGTCTGAGCTTAACCTGTCCTGAACAGTCTCCCCGATCGCATCGCTCGGGAAGGCGACAGTCGCCGACGCCGGATTGCCAGCTGCGATTTCGGGGGCGAGGTTTGGGCCAGAGAGCACACCAACCTGATTGGGGTCGAACCCGGGCAGTTCTTCGCCGATCACCTGTGACATGCGCTTGCCGGTTGCGATCTCAATGCCTTTGGTAGCACACAACACATTCGAGCCAGATGGAATCGCTTCCCTGATCTTCTTCATGTTTTCTCGAACAGTGATCGACGGCACAATGACAATGACAAGATCGGTGTCGGTCAAGGATTCGTCGAGAGAGGCCGACACACTCATTGAGTCTGGAAACTCGACGCCCGGCACAGAACGCTCGTTTACGCGTGCCGACATCAGTTCTATTGCTCTCGATTCTGTGCGAGACCAGAGAACTGTTTTATGTCCGGTGCGTGCTAGAAGTATTCCGAGGGTGGTTGCCCAGGCCCCGGTACCCACGATGCCTATGTGTGTCACACATGCATTTTACGGGGTTCGTTGCGCCCTGCGCGGTGCTGGCTTGTTTTCCAGCTTCGATTCGTCGCCTTTGGCGAGTCGATCGATGTTCGACTGGTGGCTCGAGATGATCATTACAGAAACTGGTATGGCGAACAACAGATACCAGAGGTCGTGCTCCCAGCCAAAGATTGTAATTCCAAAAACACTGAATATGACGAGTAACCCGAGACTCAAGCTGCTGCCGATTATCGAGCCAAGTGAAACGTATTTTGAAACCACCGCGATCACCACGCCGATCAAGGCGATGGCCGCGAGTACTGGGGAAATTACCGCCAACGCTCCCAGTCCGGTAGAAACACCTTTGCCACCTTTGAAGCGGATGTAGACCGGGAACATGTGACCCACTACGGCTATCGTTCCAGCCGCAGCTATCAGCCAGGGCTCACCTTCGACAACGTAACGGGTGAGCGCGATCACGATCGCGCCTTTGGACATATCGGAGATCAGTACAGCCGCACCGGCACGGGGTCCAAGTGTGCGATTTACGTTTGTTGCACCCGATCCACCACTGCCGTAGCTGCGAATATCGACGCCACGCCATAGCCGGCCGATGATTACGCCAGACGGTATTGCTCCCACAAAATATGAGGCAACGAGGACAATTATTGCGACTACCGGGTCACTCATCTACTCTGCTTATGAAGTTCATTCTGAGAGGAGAACCAACGAATCCAAATCGATCCCGCAGCTGGTTCTCTAAATACCTGCGGTAACTGAAGTGTATTAGTTCTGGGTTGCGTGCGCTGAATTCGAACGTAGGAGGAGAGGTCCTAGTTTGAATACAGCGGAATATTCGGGGACGCCTGGTACCAATTCCTGGCATAGGATTTTCGCCCATCGCATCGAAGATAACCCGGCTGACTTCGGCTCTGGGCATCTGCTTGGAGAACTCTCCATAGACCTCGAGGAGTGTCGGCAACAGTTTGTCGACACCCCAGCCGGTCAGGGCTGAAGTAAAGACTATTGGGACGTTGGGAATAAACTTGAATCGGTTCCGAATTTCGGCTTCCGCTTCGGCCATGGTCAGGCCAAGCTCTTTCGAAAGATCCCACTTGTTTACAACAACGATTGCTGCTCGCTTTGCGTCATCGATATAGCCGCCAATGTGGGTGTCTTGCGAGGTGACGAACTCGGTGGCATCAAGTACCAGCACGGCGACGTAACAGCGTTCGATTGCGCCGATCGTTCGGATTGCACTGTATTTTTCGATGCCGGGATCGGCCTTCCCGCGTTTACGCAGCCCTGCAGTATCGAGGAAGGTGATTCGTGTTCCTTCGTAGTCGAATAGTGAGTCGACGGTGTCTCTTGTCGTGCCAGGAACAGGACTGACGATCGCTCGTTCTTCTCCGGTCAGTTGGTTGAACAGTGCTGACTTTCCGGCGTTTGGGCGACCGGCGATGGCGACCCGGATGGAGTTTTTCCCAATCGGCTCATCCTCGAACGGCGGGAGCTGCTCGAACACCGATTGCATCAGATCGCCGATACCGGTGTCGTGATAAGCACTGATCGGGTGAGGATCGCCAAGTCCGAGCGAGTAGAACTCGTGGATCATGTCTTCGCGAGAAAGGGTGTCGGATTTGTTTACGGCAAGCACGACTTTTTTACCGGTGCGCCTCACCATGTCGGCCGCATCTTCGTCGGCGTCGGTTACGCCTTCGTTCACATCCACCGTGAAGATGATTGCATCCGCCTGATTCAGAGCGACTTCCACTTGTGCGCGAATGTCCTCCCACATGATCTGGTCATGCGGACGGTCTTCAACACCGGCGGTATCGACTACGAGGTACCGATGCCGGCCCCACTGGGCGTCGATCGAAACCCGGTCGCGTGTTGTTCCGGGAATATCGCTGACGATCGCGATTCTCCGACCTGCCAATCGGTTGAACAGGGTCGATTTGCCGACGTTTGGTCGGCCGATTATTACTACTACTGGTAGAGCCATTTAGATTAGTTTTTCCATTAGTGCGGCCTGTGCCCAGAGACGGTTCTCAGCCTGGTCGAACGCTACCGATCTTGGATCGTAGAGTAAGCCGTCGGAGATTTCTTCACCGGGGTGAGCCGGTAGGTCGTGCATAAACTTGACGTTCGGCGCGGCCTGATCGAGTAGTGCAGGGTTCACTTGGTAGCCATCGAAGGCAATCAAGCGTTTCGCTGTTTCGGCTTCCTGCCCCATGCTCGTCCACACGTCGGTGTAAACAATATCGGCACCTTCAACGCCTTCCTCTGGGCTTCTGACTTGCTTTACAGATCCACCGACCGAAGCGCCATAAGCGTTCGCGCCATCAAGTGATTCCTGAGGGAGCGTGTAGCCGTCGGGAGATGCCACAGTCAGTTGTCCGCCAAGACCGGCAACGGCGTATGCGAGGCTTACGGCGACGTTGTTGCCGTCACCAATGAACGCTACTTTCGCACCGGAGACGCTTCCCAGTTGTTCGACGATGGTCTGAACGTCTGCCAGCGCCTGGCACGGGTGTTCGGCGTCTGTGAGTGCGTTGATAACTGGGATCGTGGCTGCGGCGGCGAACTCTTCGAGGATCGATTGAGCGAACGTGCGTATGACGGCCATATCGGACATCCGTGACATAACGTTTGCAACGTCTGCTACTGGTTCGCGTTTACCGAGTCCTACTTCTTCGGGTGCGAAGTGAACCGGGTTACCGCCAAGTTTTTCGGTGCCAACCCAGAACGAAAGCTTCGTGCGCAGGGACGGTTTTTCGAAAAGTATCGCAACTGATTTGCCAGCGAGTGCAGTGCTTGATGCCCCTGATTTTAGTTCGATTGCGCGATCAAGTATCGGCTGAATTTCGTCAGGCGCGATATCGCTGAATTTGAGAAAGTGCTTAACCATTGGAGGGACCTCGACTCGAGTTAGGAATGAAACAGGACGTGAACTATTTCGGGGTGCTTATGCACCCTTCGTTCGGTATCGCCGAATGCTGTTTCTATTGGAGGTTGCCAATGTGAACATTCCTGAATTCATGAGTCGAAATTCGGATTCCGAGAAGAGTCGGCCAACAATCGTGCCGACAAGACATCAATTCTAACCCGGCATTGCTCGCAAAACTACGCCTAATAAGTCGCGCAGCTAATTTACCCCGACAAGTTACGCTGGGATGAATTTCAGCAGCGTTGGCTCACCCTCGTTGTGCTCGAACACCGGCTTCAGCGCCATTCCTATTTGCAAAGCTTCTGGTTCTGGATCTACGCCGACAATATTTGTCGGAACGATCACGTCTTCCTCCAGCTTCACTAGGGCTGCGATGTATGGCAGATCATCGACGAATCCGGGGTGCGGAGCGGCGTGAACGATCGAGAATGTGAACAACTCGGCGTTGCCGGAGGCCCGTACCCATTCGATGCCGTCGGGCCCGCTTTCGGGATCCGAGATAGAGATCTGCCTCGGATAAAACTGAAACTTTCCTGTCGCTTTAGATCGTTGGAGCCAGATTTCTTCTTTCTTGAGACCGTCCCAGTAGTGGTCTGACTCGGGCTGAGATAGCGGCTGGGGTTTTGGAGTTTTGTTTGTCATATCGGTTAGTCGACCCCCAGTACTACTGTTCCTGTGGACGATAAGAGGCCGCCCGTGCCATGTGCGACTGCGAGGTTGCAGTTGTCGATTTGGCGTTCTCCTGCCTGCCCTCTCAGTTGCCGTGCGGCTTCAACAACGGTGAATATGCCGTACATGCCGGGGTGGGTGTAAGAGAGTCCCCCGCCGTTGGTGTTCAGCGGGAAGTCGCCGCCCGGTGCGGTTCGCTGCGATGCCACGAAGTCTGGGCCTTCACCGGGTCCGCAGAATCCGAGGTTTTCGAGACTGACGAGCACGGTGTAGGTGAACGAGTCGTAGATCATCGCCAGATCGATATCAGAGTGAGTTACTCCTGCCATTTCCAGAGCTTGAGGACCGGTATATCGACCGAACGCACTGGTGAGATCGGGCATCTGTGAGATGCCGGAGTGGTCGTGGCCTTCACCGGCTCCCATAATCTTCACACTACCGTTTTTGGCATCACGTGCACGTTCAGGGGTGGTGATGACTATTGCGGCACCGGCGTCGGTGACGAGGCAGCAATCGAGCAGGTGGAACGGCCATGCCACCCATTTCGAGTTGTGATAATCATCGAAAGTAGCAGGCTTGTCGTAGAAGTACGCCATCGGGTTCATATTGGCCCATTTACGTGTCGATACAGCAATCTCGGCCATCGCCTGGCGTGTTCGATCTTCGCCGTACTGGTGCATGTAGCGTCGAGCTGCCATCGCGTACGAAACGGGTGGCCCAATGATTCCGTAAGGTGCCTCGAACTGCGCCATGGGCGTTCCGGGGTTCCGCGGGATCGGGCCACGGTCAGAGCGTCCAGACTGTCCGTGCGTGATGAGCGCAACTTCGCAGTATCCAGCGGCGATCGCAGCGAGTGCGTGTGCGACGTGGATTACGAACGAGGAGCCACCAACCGACGTGCTGTCGGTGTAGCGGGGCTGGATGCCCAGATACTCGCCGACATCGAGTGTTGACCATCCTGCGGTGAACAGCGCGTCGACGTCGGAGAGCTGCATTCCTGCGTCGTCCAACGCGTTGATCGCTGCTTCTGAGTGATGGGCAAGCGGCGACTTCTCGGGCACTTTACCCAGCTTGTTAGATTCGCCAACTCCCACGATGTGGGCCTGGCCAGAGAGGTTTTTCAGTCTTTGAATATTTGGCATGTTTTTTATTTGGGTGAGAGAGCTAAATGCTGGCTATCCCGGTCAATCTATTGCATCGGGGAATACGGTGTAGGAACGAGCAGCTGATTTCGAACGTTTTTCACGATCATGCCATCTCTGTGCGACTCCTCAACAACCTTCGCCCATTCCGGATCGTTGCGGAAGTTGTCCCATGCTTCCATCCGCTGATTGGCATCTTCGAACGCGACCATATAGGTCAATTCGTGATTACTTTCGCCAACGTCCGTGGTCCAGTATCCGATGTTCTTGATGCCGTGCTTTTCGAAAAGCTTCATCGTGTGATTGGCGAATCGGGCATTGATGTTCGGAAGTCGTCCGGGCAGGCATTCGTAGACGCGAAGTTCGTAAAGCACAGGATCGATCCTCCAACCAGCGATATTGCAGTTGAACCATTTTTGGTTCTGGCAAGATTCTGAATAGTCGAGGACGACTCGTCAACCGATAACGCGGTTGGTAGCGTCGATCATACGCCGAAGTGTGGCGTCATCAGGCTTGTGAGCGAGTGTGGGACCGTCGAGCGCTGAGATTGCGACTTTGTGACGGTTTAGCACTTCGAGGTCGGTTCCAGGGATCAGTTCTAGCTGCTCGATACTCACCTGTAGACCTGAGAGTAACTCGAACCCACCATCGCTTTGAGCCTCGATTTTGCTTCTGAATTCCGAAGGTGCGGGCACAGCTCCTTCAGCACCTTGCATCCCGCCGTAGGCCAGGCTCGGGAAGTTGACGTTGAACAGTGCAGCCCGGGGCGTGTCGTTGTGCACAAGTTCCCGAACGATCTCGGTAATAACGTTTCTGACGTTCTGATCGCTGATATCGTCCACGGCATCCATCGAAAAAGCACAGGCTTTTATGCCCTTGCCGGCAGCCTGAATCGCGGCGCCCATCGTTCCGGAGATGAAGAGGTTCCGGCTTGTGTTAAAACCGGGGTTGATACCGGATACGACGGCATCTACCACACCCTCCAGGACATGCTCGACGCCAAGAATTACCGAGTCGGAGGGCGTGCCACTCACGGCAAAGCACTCAACTCCCGATACCTGACTTGGTGCCGAATTGATATGTACTGATTTCCTGAGAGATAATGCAGTGCCCACTCCGGACTGGTTGCCTCCGGGGCCGACGACGGTTACTTCGCCGAGGTCTTTTACGGCTTTTACGAGTGCCCATATTCCGGGGTTGTCGATGCCGTCATCGTTGGTGACAAGAATTTTCATGCGGGCAATCGTAGGGGTCGCCCACTCGATTTACATGAAATTAGCGACCCGATATCGAGAGCTAATCGAGCAATATGTTGTCGATCAATCTGGCTCCACCGATTTTCACAGCCAGTAGGGCTCTGGCTGACTGATCAGCGCGATCGATTTCCTGAAACGTGTCGATGTCTGCAACAGAGACGTACTCCGTTTCAGCAAGCGGCTCGGCGGCGAGGACATCGGTCATGATGGCTCGGAGTGTATCGCCCGATCGTTCACCTGAGCCCCACCTACTTTTTGCCGCCGTAAGAGCTTTGAAGATCACCGTTGAGGCCTGAGTTTCCTCTGACGACAGGTAGGCGTTGCGGCTGCTCACTGCTAAACCACTTGGTTCGCGAACGGTTGAGATGGAGATGATCTCGATGCGGAGTTTAAGCGAGTCGACGACGTGCTGGATGATTCGCAGTTGCTGCGCATCCTTCTCGCCAAAGGTTGCCTTGTCAGGAGAAATAATTGAGAAAAGTCTGGCGACTACCGTGGCGACGCCATCGAAGTGCCCGGGTCGGCTTACACCATCGAGAACACGGGCAACCGGACCGGGGTCGATCTGAGGAACTTTCTCTACTTCTGGTGACGGATACATTTCTTCGACAGACGGGACGAATACGAAATCGACGCCGTGCTTTTCAAACTCGGCAAGATCGGCCGCTTCGTTTGACGGGTAGTTCGATAGGTCTTCGTTAGCGCTGAATTGTGTTGGGTTGAGGAAGAGCGAACCAACGAGTGTGTCGCAGAGCGGTCGTAGCTTGTCCATGTGGGCAGTGTGCCCGGCGTGGATTCCGCCGAGTGTGGCGACGAGTCCGACGGTTCCGTTCATATCGCGGCGAGCTTCCCGCAATTCAGCAGCCGCGCGAATTACTTGCATGTGATGACTTCGTTGGGATTGTGAAGCCCTCTCCATGAGGGAGAGGGTTTGGCTGAGGCGGAACGCTTCGCCGGAAACAAGCTGGTGGCAGATGCTACGAAATCGGCGGGAGAAGATGATGACCAGTTTCGGTGCCCCCTCAACCTAACCTTCTCCCTCATGGAGAAGGAATATGGGCGGAGGGCTGGCACTGACACGGCGTCGAATCTAGTCGGTCGTTTTTGCGTCTTCAAGAACGCGCGTCTCATCGGAAAAGAACGACTGGGCGTCGGTCGGGAAAGTGCCGTCGCGAACGTCGTCGCTATACCGCACAAGAGCGTCCTTGATGACCGGAGCCAGATCAGCGTACTTGCCCGAATGGCGAGGACGGAAATCAGGATCGAGTCCGAGCATGTCATGGAAGACCTGAATCTGGCCGTCGCAGTGAATACCAGCGCCGATTCCGATCGTAGGAATATCGAGGGTTTCGGTGATTTTCTTCGCCAGTTCTACAGGAATGAGTTCCAGCACAATCGCAAACGCCCCGCCGTCCTGAAGCGCCATCGCGTCTTCGATGATCTGGTTGGCTGCGAATTCGGACTTGCCCTGCACCCGGTAACCACCAAGCTGGTTGACGTGCTGCGGGGTGAGGCCAATATGACCCATGACCGCAAGACCGGCGTCGGCAAGACGTCGAACGATTGGTGCGACGGTCTTACCGCCTTCGAGCTTGACCGCCTGCGCTCCGCCTTCTTGAATGAGGCGGGCTGCGTTTCGTAGCGCCGTTTCAGCATCGATCTGGTAGCTGAGGAACGGCATGTCAGCGACGATGAGAGGCCTTGTTGTGCCTCTGACAACGGCTGCTGACGCGTTGACTATATCGTCGACGGTTACGGGAATTGTCGAGTCGTGTCCAAGAACAACATGGCCCATGCTGTCGCCGACGAGGATCATTGGAATCCCAGACGCATCGACGATGCGGGCTGCCGTGTAGTCGTAAGCCGTCACCATTGGGATCGGCTCGCCTCGGCGTTTCATCTGCTGAATCTTATGTGTCGTGATCCGGCGTTGTGCCATCGTGTACCTCCACCCCGGTCGACTGCAACTTGCTAGCCGCCAAGCTTAGTTCACCTGCGTCACCTCATTATTGCCCAATAATTTGAACTTGAGTGGGTGGTAACTACGAATTTTCAGCGGAAAGTAGCGATTTGATGCTTTGGTACGCAGATTCCGATAGTCCGCCCTGCTCTTTAGCGATGTGCAATGAGGCTTCGGCGAGTGCTGCATATGCCCTGCCGGTTTCGGGTGATTTCGCCAGTGTAGCGGCGAGATGAGAGGCGATTGTTTCGGCATCTCCACGAACGAACGGGCCTGTAATCGCCGATGGTAGGCCTTTTTCATCGAGCGCGTCAACCGTTGCGTGAAGTAGCGGAATGAGTCGCTTGAGTGCGTCTGCTCGATCTATTCCCAGCGGTTCCCACATCTCGGCTGCAAGTCCGGTAAGGCCAGCGAGCAACCCACACGCCATGACCGCTGACGCGTGGTAGGCCGCTCGCTGCGACGATTCGATCTTGAACGACGAGCCGCCGAGATCAGACGCGAGCGTCTCCAACCATGTAAGGACTTCCAGATTCGTTGATTCGGTGGCGAACGAAACGTCTTTCAGCCGATCAGATGATTCGGGTGATGGGAATGTTTGAAGCGGATGAAATCCTGCTGTTTTCGCACCCGCTCTGATGGCGGTATCGAGTGCCGAGAGTGGGAGCACACCGGCGCAGTGCACGACCGTTTGGTGCGATCGCCACTGCACGATTGAACAGATCTGTTCGATAGCGGCGTCGGGGGGAGTGATGAAAACGATGCTGGCTAGATTTGCCGCTGTTTGAGCGTTTTCGACGATTAAACCGTTTTCGATTCGAGAGTTCAGCCAGTCACGATGGTCTGCCCGCCTGCTCGATACGGCGGCGACGTTGTATCCGGCGTCTGACATCGCAATCGCAAGGCTCGAACCAAGACGTCCGGCCGCAACTACGGCTACTGGCGTTTGTTTGTTGAGTTCGGGTAGTGGGCTCATGCGTTAGTTGACCTGCCTTTTTTTTGCTCAGCACGTGCATCGGCCGCTGATTTCACTCCGCCTAACGATTCGGCGGAATCTATTGCGTCCAGAATCGCTGCGGTTACGGCTTTGAGCGCGGCGGCGTGAAGCACGTCGCCAGCTACCGGTTCAGGGTGAGTTCCAGTTGAGAGGGCGAACACGGTGTCGCCATCGTTTTCGGTGTGTGATGGTCGAATGGCTAGCGCTATGCCGTCCTGGCCAGCCATGGCAAGTCGAGTTGCGCCGATTTTGTCGAGCGGTGCATCGGTTACAACGACGCCGATGGTCGTATTTTTGAAAAACCCACGTTCTTTGGGCGGATTCGTGATCATCAGGTCGATCGAGTCGGCAAAGCCTTCTTCGGTTTGAGGCCCGGCAACTATCTCACCGTTTTCAGGATCAACGATCCCGCCAATCGCGTTTACGACCATAAGTGCACCAACTGTAGCCCCGGCTGACAGTCGAATCGACGCGGTTCCAACCCCGCCTTTTATCGATGCCTTCTTACCGAGCAACTTCGCCACTGTAGATCCAGTTCCTGCGCCAACATTGCCAGTGGCGAAAACTGCTGAAGCGCTCTCGGCTGCTGCGTAACCGTTATTACCGGTTGGTCGAACTGCGTGGTTGATGAATCCCAAGTCGAAGACCACTGCTGCTGGGATCAGGGGGATCCTGGCTCGTCCAAATTTAATGCCGACTCCCTGTTGCTCGAGATATTTGACCACACCGCCGGGGGCGTCGAGTCCGAACGCGCTGCCACCGGTCAAGACGATGCCGTTTACCCACTGTGCACTCGCCAGTGGGTCGAGCAGTGCCGTTTCTCTGCTGCCCGGGGCTGCACCTCTGATTTCTATACCAGCATTAGCCGGCTCAGCACAGAGAATGACAGTGCATCCGGTGCCGTTTTCGAGGTCGGTATGATGCCCAACAGTGATACCGGCGACGTCGGTGATGCTTCCTGAATAGTTCATTTGGCGATTTTGATCTGGCTGCTCAATTGGGTGTCGCTGCGCTGCGCGAATATCGGTGTGAGGCCTGTCAGACTAGCACAGCATTTGCGTTGTTTTCACAAGGTTTAACATTGCTTTAATTTCGGGCTGTACGAACCGTTATTTCTGGGGGTATACTCATGCGAATTTACCTAAGGCGAAATTCGTAAATACCTCCGGACACAGGCGTGCCGGAAGGCTGAATTTCAAGTAGGAATCAGTAACTTCGGCTCGTACCCGATGTGAGGAGTTAAGAAGGTGCCACGTAACTTCAAGGAACTAAAGCCCGCATACGGATTTGACGATGTAGCCATTTCTCCCGGCGACATCACTATTAACCCGGAAATGGCAGACCTGACGACGAATTTCGACGGCATTAAGCTAAAAATTCCGTTTATTGCCTCGGCAATGGACGCTGTGGTTGATCCGAAATTCGCCATTGAAATGACCAAAGCTGGCGGCCTGGCGGTGATGAACATGGACGGGCTTCACACCCGCTATGAAGACACCACGGAAGTGTATGAAGAGATTGCTGCTTCGCCTCGAGAAGAGGCGACCGCGATCATGCAGAGGATCTACGCAGCACCCCAGAGGCCTGAGCTTATTGCGAAGAAGGTTGAGGAAATAAAAAAGGGTGGTGGCATAGCCGCTGTTTCTTTCGTTCCCCAAAACGCAAAGCGAATGGCTCCACTGGCTGTAGAAGCTGGTGCCGACATGGTGGTTGTGCAGGGAACTGTTGTTACCGCACGGCACTCGTCCAAGAGTCTCAAAGGGCTCGTGTTCTCTGACTTGATCAAGGACATTGATGTTCCGGTTCTTGTTGGGAACACTGTTTCTTACGAAGTGACGAAGGAACTGATGCAGCAGGGTATTGCCGGCGCGATGGTTGGAGTCGGACCCGGATCTGTATGTACCAGTCGAGAAGTGCTGGGTATTGGGATTCCTCAGGTCACCGCCACTATTGAATGCGCGGCTGCCAGAGACGATTTCTACAAAGAGACCGGCAAGTACATTCCGATCATCACCGACGGCGGAATCCGAACCGGTGGCGACGTGTGTAAGTCGTTCGCTGCGGGTGCTAATGCAGTAATGATCGGTAGCCCGTTCGCTAAGACAGAAGAGGCTCCGGCCCACGGTTATCACTGGGGTATGGCTGCCTGGCACGATTCGCTCCCGCGTGGCACGCGAATCAACATGGGTACCGAGTACAGTCTGGACCAGCTCCTTTACGGTCCTTCGTCACGTACCGATGGCACGCTGAACCTCGTTGGAGCCCTGCAGGTTTGCATGGGTTATGTAGGTGCAGAGACTCTCCGAGAGATGAACAAGGCCCGAATGGTTTATGCTCCTGCTATGAAGACCGAAGGCAAGATCTACCAGCAGGCTGGACTGGGTAGCTAGGCTGTGACTGGTGTTCGTCTCGAAGCCCTCTCCATTAGGATGAGGGGGAATGCCGGGGTGTGGATGGGTGCATCGAGTTTCGAAGTGGAATCTTCGTTTCCGTGCCCCCTCAACCTAACCTTCTCCCTCAAGGAGAAGGAATAACTGGGTCCGCGTTGCCAGTGCGATAATCAACAAAGCGACATTTTGGCACCAGCACGACACTGTGCTGGTGCCTTTGTTTAAGAGACAATCATTCGTATGAACTTCAAGCGCCCACGCGGCACTGCCGACATACTCCCCGTAGACCAGCCGTACTGGTCGCATGTTTATGCCGTCGGACGCAAGATCGCCGGTCAGTTCGGTTATCGCCGAATCGACACTCCGGCGTTCGAAGACACGAGCTTATTTCAGCGCGGTGTAGGTGATGCCACAGACATTGTGCAAAAAGAGATGTACTCGTTTCGCGATCAGGGCGACAATCCGCTCACACTGAGACCAGAGGGCACGGCATCAGTTTGTCGTGCGTACATCGAAAACGGCTTTCAGAGCGATCCGCAGCCGGTTCGAATGTTCTATACGGCGCCGATGTTCCGGTACGAGCGTCCACAGGCCGGACGAGTACGGCAGCACCACCAGTTTGGTGTTGAAGCGATTGGTGACCAGTCGCCTGAAATCGATGCTGAAGTGATTGAGCTGGGTTGGAAATACATCGCCGAGCTTGGAATCAAAGGCGTGAAGCTACGCCTGAATAATCTGGGCGACCCTGAAGGCCGTGCCGACTACATCAGTGATCTCGAAAAGTACTTCACCGAGCGAATTGACCAGCTTGCGAAGATCGACAAAGACCGTTTGCAACGTGCGCCGCTCAGGGTCCTCGATTCAAAGGTGAAAGAAACCGAGGCACTTGCCGACGGCGCGCCAAAGTCGGTCGACTACATCGGTGGTGAAACCAAGGAACACTGGGAAGCTCTGTTGGTGCTTCTCGATAACTTGAAGACGGTCTACCCGGATTTTTCTTACGACGTAGACCATAGACTGGTGCGGGGTCTCGATTACTACAACCGGACCGTGTTCGAGTACGAACCGTCGGACACTGGAAGCCAGGGAACTCTGCTTGCGGGTGGACGCTACGATCCGCTGATCGGCATTCTCGGTGGTCAGGAAACTCCTGGTATCGGCTTCGGATCTGGAATCGAACGAATGATTCTTGAGATGAAGAAGCAGGAAGTCCCGGTTGCTCAGTCGAAGGGTCCGGATATCGTAGTTGTGGCACTTGGCGATGCCGGGGTGACGGCGGCTGGTCTGGCATCTGCTCTCAGGGCAGCCGACGTATCAACCGTGCTTGCACCGAAGCGCTCGATGAAGGCTCAGATGCGATACGCGAACAACCAGAACGCCGCTCACGTGGTGATTCTTGGCGACCGCGAAGTTGAGAACCGCGTGGCGTTGGTGAAAAGCCTTGCCGGGGGAGGCGATCAGGCTGAAGTGTCCCTCGATGCCGCTTCAATAGCCGAGCACGTTCGCTCGACGGGCAACCAGTAGCGACAGAAACTTCAACTCTCGCGCCCCTGTCTGTCTGAACTTTGGTGTTCAGACCTCCCGCATATTTAGCACTTACTGGTAATCTCAATACATGCAGCAATCAATGGAAGCCCGTCTCAAAGAAATCGCCGAACGACATGGCGAGGTTGAGCGTTTGATGTCTCAGCCTGAAATAGCATCGGATCCGAACGCAATCCGGAAGCTGGGCCGTGAGTACAGACAGCTCCAGCAAGTCGTTGAGCTCTGGAATGAGATGACCAGTGCCCAGACCGACCTTGAAGGTGCACAGGAGATGATCGCTGAAGAGGACGACGCTGAAGTTCTCGAGATGGCAACTACGGAAGCCAAAGAGCTAAAAGAGAAGCTCGAAACGCTGAGCGAAGAAATAAAAGTTGAGCTGCTGCCTAAAGACGAAACCGAGCACGCCGATGCTGTCGTCGAGGTTAGAGCTGGTGCTGGCGGCGATGAGGCGGGGCTATTTGCTGCTGAAGTGTTCCGCATGTACCAGCGCTACGCTGAGAGTCGCAAGTGGAAGATGAAAGTGCTCAGCGAAAACTCCACTGGTGTTGGCGGAATCAAAGAAATAACGTTTGAGATCGAAGGCGAACGTGCTTACCAGCGCCTTCACCTCGAAAGTGGAGTTCATCGAGTCCAGCGTGTGCCATCGACGGAGTCGCAGGGTCGTATCCATACTTCAACGGCGACGGTTGCCGTGATGCCGAAGGCAGAAGAACTCGACTTGGTGATCGCCGACAACGATCTAAAAATCGACGTGTTCCACTCAGGCGGAGCCGGTGGGCAGAACGTTAACAAAGTTGCGACGGCAATTCGTATTACACACATGCCTTCAGGGCTTGTTGTGCAGTGCCAGAACGAGCGATCGCAGTTGCAGAACAAGGCCCAGGGAATGGAGATTCTGCGCTCCCGACTCTGGGACATGGAGCTCAGAAAAAGGCATGCAGAAGAGAGTGCAACCCGCAAGGCGCAGGTTGGTACCGGCGATCGTTCGGAGAAGATTCGCACATACAACTTCCCGCAGTCTCGCATCACAGATCACCGCATTGGCTACACGAGTCACCAGATGCAGAACGTGCTCAGTGGTGAGCTCGATGGCTTTATCGATGCTTTGCTGCAAGAAGAGCAGGCTCGCAAGCTGGCCGCTGTCGGCAGCTAAGGCGGGGTCACGTGGCTGCCGAAAACGTTTCAGTTCTTATTCAGTCGATAACGCAGCGGCTTTCCACGGCTGGAATTGAAGACGCCGGAATAGACGCACGGCTGCTCGTTAGAAGCGCGTTCGGCTGGTCGGCCGTCGAGCAGCTGGGGTACCTTCTTGATGCACCACCCTCGGATCATCTGGCGGCTCTTGAGGCGATGGTTGTCAGGCGAGTAGACCGACAGCCTTTGCATTACATCACGGGCAAGGTTGAGTTTTTTCGCAGGCAGTTCAGTGTGAATGAGAATGTTCTTATTCCTCGTCCCGAAACTGAGCAGATAGTGGTGCAGACGGTTGAATTTATTCGGGAGCGGAAGATAGGGAGCCCACGGGTTGCCGATATCTGCACCGGTTCTGGGGCGATCGCCATTTCTATTGCACTCGAGATGCCTGCATACGAGGTGCATGCGACTGATATCTCTCCGCATGCGCTGACGATTGCCCAGCAAAATGCCAATGACCTTGGTGCAGAGTTAGACTTTTATGAAGGCAACCTGCTCGAGCCGCTTTCAGGGGAGTTCGATGTGATCGTGGCGAATCCGCCTTACATACTCAGCGGCGCGATGCACGGGCTTCAAGCGGAGGTGGGCAGAGAGCCCGTTTTGGCTCTGGACGGTGGCTCTGATGGTCTGGATGTAATCAGGCCGCTGTTCGCTGGTATTGCGGAGATGCTCAAGCCAGCCGGGAGCGCAGCCTATATTGAGATCGACCCTCCGATCGAGGATGCGGTGATGCGGCTGGCATTGGAGAAGTTCCCGCACGCGGGGATTTCGTTGCTTACAGATATGGCCGGTCTAACTAGGTGTATTTCGATTGAGCGGGCGTGAGTGATGTTTCATTCCGGTCCCGAGCGTAGTCCGACGGTGTCGAGGGATCTGGGGTGGTGACGCGCTTGCGAGGGCACATTGCACCCACTTCCGCCCATCCACCGAAGATCCCTCCGCAGGGGTCGGGATATTGGAAGTAGTGGTCTTTGTTTCACGTTCTAGGTCCTGAATCCCATTCGACGCGGCTCAGGACAGGCGAGTTCAGGATGACGATACAACTGCGTCTTCTGTAGCCAGTAATGATTATTCAATTCCGAATATCCATCTCACACCAACTGACACAATAATTCGATGAGCATGACACCAGATATTCCCAAAATTCGCACCAGCGAACGGAACGACCTCATTCAGAAACTGACTGCGCACTTACAGCAGGATGAGCGAGTCCGAGCTGCCTGGCTTGGCGGATCGATCGCACGGTGTGATGATGACTGGCTGAGTCATATCGATATTTATATAGCCGTTGACGACGAGTCGATCTAAGAAGTGATTCGTGATCGGCACGACTTCGTTGCGCAGCCGGTGACGCCGACGCTATCAATGGACCAAATGAGAAACGCTCCGCTTCGGGGTGGGTATCTTTTGGTGCACTATCCCGGCGAATTCGGCCCACAGCACGTTGACTGGTTCTGGCAGCCCGAATCGTCGGCGAGTATTCCAGACAATGGGCGATTGCTGTTCGACAAAGTCGGGTTGCCGATGATCGACGGCAAGGTCTGGGAGAAGGAAATGCACCAGACCGATATTCGACCGGCAATCGACTCGATAGATCCGGTCGATCTGCTTAGTCATGATCTTGAGTTCTTCTGGGCGATGAGCTTGATTGTTTCCAAATACATAGTCCGTGGCGATGACGAGACTGTTGGGCACATGATGGGGTTGATCGAACGGACGCTTGGGCGGATCGTGGGGTCTCTCAGCATGGATGTCCAAACTCCTGCCTCCTCTGAAGTAGCAAGTCAGGATGCCCAGTTTCGAACTCTGCGTTCTATGTCGATGCGGGCGCATTCACTTCATGTGGCTCTGCGAGAGCGTGGGGTTGTGGTTCCGTCCGAGGCGATTACGCAGGTAGAGCGATTTTTCGATGCTTGCGAGTCTGTGGCGTTGGGATAGGCCGAGGTTGGGCTGATTCGAGAGTGATTGCCACCGGTTTGACTACGCTCAGGGCAGCTCCTTGTAATGACAAGCGAAAGAATTCGCGCCTTTAATGTGTGCTACCGACTTTGATCGCTTCTCCCTCGCCCGCTGGGAGAGGGCTTACGGGCAGAGTCGCTCCCAACAAACAAAAAGAAGCCCCGAACGAATTCGGGGCTTCTTTTTTGATCAAATTGATCGGATAGCGATAGTGGCTTACCTCTTTGTGTACTGAGGTGCCTTTCGGGCCTTCTTGAGACCGTACTTCTTGCTTTCCTTCATTCGTGAGTCACGGGTCATCAGACCTGCATCACGAAGTGCCTTGCGGTTGTTCTCGTCCATTACAACCAAAGCTCGCGCCAGACCGTGTGCAAACGCGCCAGCCTGTCCACCAGATCCACCACCGTGGGTCTTGGCAACGATGGTCACCTTATCGGTAAGACCGGTTGCTCCGAGTGGGCTAACTGCCTGTCGAAGCCATGCACCAACGGTGAACACTTCGTCGATGGGCTTGCCGTTGACGGTCGAACCGCCCGGTGTGTTGTAAACCCGAACACGTGCGATTGCGGTCTTTCGGCGGCCTGTGCCGTAGTAGTACTGCTGGGTGGTCAACTATTTCTCTCCAGAATCGCTAGCTGCTTTTGCGGCTGGCTTTTTGGCTGCAGGCTTCTTTGCAGCTGGTTTTTTAGCGGCGGTTGCCTTTTTTGCTGCGGGCTTCTTCGCGGCAGGTTTCTTGGCTGTAGGCTTCTTGGCTGCAGGCTTTTTCTTTGCGGCTGAGGCTTTCTTCGGTGCAGCTTCAGCAGTTTCGACTACCTCTGTTGCAACCGCTTCCGTTACCGCAGCTTCTGCCTTGGGTGCAGATGCTTTCTTGGCGGCAGGTGCCTTTTTGGGCGCATCCTTTGCAGCTTCAACAGCTGCGGCTTCTGCCTTGACTGCTGCAGCCTCTTCACGGGCTTCACGTCGCTCTGATCCGAGGATCTGGGCTTCGTGCGGGTGCTCTGCTCCGGCGTAGACCTTGAGACGCTTGAGCATCTGTCGGCCGAGCTTGTTCTTCGGCAGCATTCCCTTTACGGCCAGTTCGATAATTCGCTCTGGCTGTCGCTCCTGCATTCGAGCATACGGAATCTCTTTGAGATTTCCTGGGTACTGACTGTGACGCCTGTAGATCTTCTGTTCAGCCTTGAGGCCGGTGACTTTGATCTCTTTGGCGTTGAGGACAACGACGAAGTCGCCTGTCAGCATGTGTGGAACATAAGAGGGCTTGTG
>Ga0209403_10002159_pt1 | contig 23974 bp, 22 predicted proteins | sample ArcticOcean_MG_C_8_FD_187440 | JGI IMG/M metagenome (GOLD analysis project Ga0209403, IMG submission 187440) | Marine microbial communities from western Arctic Ocean - ArcticOcean_MG_CB11_86 (SPAdes) (version 2) | ecosystem: Environmental > Aquatic > Marine > Oceanic | place: Arctic Ocean... | reverse complement strand
TTTTCGTGAAAGATACACTTTCACCATGTGGCAGGGGCCTCAGCCGTTTGAGGTGAAGACCGTGATCTGGTTGTCTGCGCTCAACCCGAACTCCTGAATACTGTTTGGAATCTGGCCACAATTGCATGTGGGTGACTTGTTACCGAATTGTAACCGCTTACTCGTCAGGTGCGTCATCCCTGCGTCCGGTGTTGGCTTCCGACTTGGTCATGTAGTCCCCGCCAAACAGGTCCTCACCATCGGCAACCGCCTCGTCGATGGTCTGGGTGATTTCGTCCGCACCCTGGTACTCACGAAGAAACTCTTCGCTAACGAAAAACATTCATATACAGAAGCCATCACGAGCAATGTCCTCGTGATGCCTGTCACACGGGCAGATCTTTTTGCGATCCTCCACGGGATCACCGCTGAGGGGCATTCAAGGACAGTAGCGGTAGCCGTGTACCACCTGGTTTTCGGCAAGGCCCTTCTGGACCTCCGTAACCACTTCCGGTTCGGGGAAAAACTCGTATGCACCGCGTTCGACGTAGCGTTCAGAGAACTTGATGGTTCCCTCTATCGCCTGTTCCGGTGTCAGCTTTCGCCTGGGCATATGGGCCTTTCATCTATTCATCTGGGGGCGAGTGGCCATCTATTGCCGGGGAGTGATTGACCGCCAGATTCTAATTCTAGTTCCAGGTCGTGCTTGCCGATAGCTTTTTTTACCTTAGCGGGCCGTCGGGAGGTTCTGGATTCGCATCTGAAGGTGTGAATCGCAATCCATTCGGCGGAATCCGACGGCCTGCATCTGGAGTTTTTCAAGCAGCGCAGGGAGTGCTTCCTGAAACTCTTCTCGGGTTTTGTCAGCCGAAGCTTCGACGCTTAATACGGCCGCTGTAGAGCATTCACAGCTTATGCCGTAGTAGATCTTGATGAACTCGGCACGGCCGGTGACATCCGTGTTGAATCGATTAAGCGGCTTGAGCCGCAATTTGACGAGCTCTGTATCGGCAGCGATCGCCGCATTTGTGCGTTCGTACAGCCAGTTTTGGTCTGGCCGAGGAGACGAATCGTCCCCTGAGGAGTGTCCCGAATCGTTTGCCAGTTCGTTCAGGGAGGCGTCGTTGTCGGGTCCGTTGTTCGTAATATCAGTCATATAAGCGCAGTCGAGTATAAGTTTGGTCGATGGGGTGGTCAAAGCGGGATGAACGCTTTTCATATATCTCCGGAGGTACACAGACAATTAATGGAAGTATTACGGTTGCGACGCCCGGTGAAGTTTTGCTAGGGTACCCCTCATATGGAAATTGGATGGTTTGATTTCGACCCGCCGGAAGTGCCGCTGCGTGATCCCCACGCGATAGTGATGCTCCGACCATGGATTAATGTCGGCAACGTGGGGACTATCGTCCTATCACGATTGGCTTCGATCTATCAGGCTGAGGAAGTCGCAACACTCCGACGGCCCGGACATTTTTACGATTTCACGCGTTACCGGCCCGAGATGAAGTGGGTGGACGGGGAGCGTGAGATCACGAGTCCGACCTCGAAGATCGAGATCGTTCGACGTGATGAAGCTCCAGACCTTGTTCTGGTCCACCTTCTCGAGCCGCATTCCAACTCGGAGGATTTCAACGAATCTGTCCTTGAGATGCTCGAAGCGCTCGGAGTGACTACTTACATCACAGTCGGCGGTATGTACGACTCCGTTCCACACTCTCGTCCGTTGCTTGTGACGGGATCGAGTAGAGGATGGGAAGTTGAGCCGAATCTGGGTGGGGTGACGCTTTCCCGGAGCCGATATGAGGGCCCGACCTCGGCGACGAACGGGATCGGTGTCGGCGCGACCGCACGCGGGCTGGCGACGCTGACGGTGATGGTCCATCTGCCGATGTACCTCCAGCTCGATAACGATTACGCCGGAGCAGCGCGTGCGCTTGAGGCCCTGGCCCCGCTATACGACTTCAAGGACGTGAAGCTGCCAGAGGTCGAACTCGGGGAGCAGCAGTACTCCCAGGTGACGCCTGCAATGACCAACAATCCGCGGCTGGCCGAGATGGTGAAGCGGTTTGAAGACGAGTACGACTCGAACGGCGATGAGACGCCGCCGTCTGTAGAGCTTTCGGCCGAGATCGAGGCGTTTCTGGAAGAGGTCCGCGGCGGAGATTCCGAGGACGGCCCAACCTCAGGCGGGATCTAATCGGTAAGGCCGGGTGAAAACCTCCGGTTTATTGGCATGGAGCTCTCATTTTACCCATGCCCCCTGTTCGACGGACGGGTTGGGTCTCGGCCACCCCTTCACTTTTGATACGGCCTGCCATGCGATGCCCATCCTGAGTGTGTCGTGCGACAACGTATGGCGCAGAAGACTGCTTTCACGGGTATGCTGCCCGCACATTTGACCACGCGTTGCTGATTCGTGATTTCCGTAGCCGGAGGTGAGCCCGTTGAAAGCTATCGTTGGGGGCAATGTGATCGATGGGACCGGAGCGCCGGTCGCTGTAGATTCAACCGTGTTGATCGATGGCGAACGTATTCTTGAGGTCGGCCCAAGGGCGGCCGTCACGGTGCCTCCTGATGCAGAGGTTATCGACGCCGCCGGGATGACCGTGATGCCGGGTTTGATCGATTGCCACGACCACTTGATGTCCGAGAAATACGATATTTTGAGCCGTTGGGGTCTCGACGATCCCGCCTCATTGCGTTTCCTGCGCACTGCGAATGTACTGGAGGACACGGTCGCCTCCGGTTACACGTCGGTGAGGGACGGCGGCGGATTAGACGCCGGGTTCAAGATGGCTATCGAGGGCGGCATAATTTCTGGGCCTCGATTGATGGTTTCGGTGAACATTATTTCGCCGACGGGTGGTCTGGCCGATCGTGTATCTCCCTCAGGTCACAGGAATCTTCTTTACGCTGATCCCCGAATGCCCTCGGGCGTGGCAAATGGTTCGGACGGTGTGCAAGCCGCTGTGCGCGAGATGGTGACGGCGGGGGCAGATGTGATCAAGTTCGCCACGACAGGTGGCGCCAGCTCTCGACCGGGACACGGACCACGGGACGCCTCGTTCGAGGAAGCCGAGGTCGAAGCGCTTGTGACGCAGGCGGCATCGATGGGGCGCAAGACGATGTGCCATGCGCTCGCCGGGCCAGGGTTACGAATGGCGATCGAGGCTGATGTTGGATCGATCGAACACGGATGTTTCCTGTCCGAGACCCCGGATCTGATTCGACTAATGGCGGACTTAAACACCTTCTTCGTGCCGACCCTGACGGTGTATGAGTTTCACTCCACCGTCAGCCCGCCGCACGTTAAGGAACGGGCGCTTGCCCTGGCTGATGCGCATCAGCTGAGCATCGAAATGGCGTTGTCGATGGGCGTGAAGGTTGTGGCTGGTACGGATGCCGGAGGCTTTGTTCACGGCGACAACGCTCGGGAGATTGAGCTACTGGTGGAGAAGGGTCTGACGACGATGCAGGCGATCCAGGCGGCGACCGGGTGGGCCGCTGAATGTATTGGACTGGATGCTGATGTTGGTTCTGTGGAGCAGGGCAAGTTCGCTGATCTGCTGGTCATAGACGGCGATCCGCTCGCGAAGATCGGTGTTTTGCGGGATCGGGATCGGATCAAGATGGTGATGAAGGGTGGAGAAGTGTTTGTTGATGGGTTGACGACGTGAGAGAGCGTTAAATGAGCCAGGTGAACGGACACTGAAAACTTTGACCTCGTTCACCCTTGGTGTCTCAGATATATATATGGCCTCTCCCACCGGAAGATGGGATAACGATAAGACCACTAACTTAATAAGGATTATTGATGAAGGCGATTGTTGGCGGGAACTTGATCGACGGGACCGGGTCGGCCCCACTGCCGGATATGACCGTTCTGGTGGATGGCGAACAGATACGTGAAGTGGGGCCGCGAGCCGCCGTCACGGTGCCGCCAGATGCCCAGGTTTTCGACGCCGCCGGCATGACGGTGATGCCCGGGATGATCGACTGCCACGATCACCTTTCGGAAATGCACTACGACATCCTGACCCGCTGGCGTATGGCCATGCCGAACTCGCTACAGCACATGCGCACGGCGAAGATCATGGAGGATACGCTGGCGGGTGGGTTCACCTGCATCCGGGACGGTTGGGGTCTCGACGTCGGGTTCAAGATGGCGGTCGAGGAAGGGCTCTATCCTGGCCCGCGTCTCAGGCTGACGATCAGCTTTATGTCGGGCACCGGCGGCCATGCGGACCGGGTGTCGCTATCAGGGCACACAAATCCTTTCAACAACGATCCGCGACTGCCGGACGGGGTTGCCGATGGGCCGGATGCTGTGCGGGCCAAGGTGCGTGAGATCTGGCGCGCCGGGGCCGATGTGATCAAGTTCGCCACCACAGGCGGCGGCGCGTCTCGTCCCGGCCACGGCCCGTTCGATCCATCGTTTGGGCGTGACGAGGTTGCGGCGATAGTCGCCGAGGCCCGTGAGAAGGGCCTCAACACTATGTGTCACGCGCTTGCCGGAGACGGGCTGAGATATGCCGTCGAAGAAGGTGCCGGGTCTATCGAGCACGGCGGCTATCTGGTGGAGCAGCCGGACCTACTTAAGATGATGGTTGATAACAACCAGTTTTACGTCCCTACCTTTGCCGTCTACGAGTATCACGCCGAGAACTCGCCGCCCCACATGGCGGAGAGGGCAAAGGCGTTAATGGAGGTGCACAAGCGCAGCCTCCACGCCGCTATGGAGGCGGGGGTGAAGGTCGCAGCCGGGACGGATATGGGCGGTTTCGTGCACGGCAAGAACTACCGGGAGATGGAGGTACTAGTCGAACGCGGTATGACGCCGTTGGAGGCGATTAAGGCCGGTACCGGCACGGCTGCGGAGTGTGTGGGTCTAGGCGATGAGATTGGGACGCTAGTTGCGGGTAAGTTGGCGGACGTGGTGGTGGTGGATGGTGACGTGTTGGCCAACATTTCGTTGCTTGGCGATCGTGACAAGATCAAGCTGGTTATGAAGGGCGGCGACCCTTTCGTGGACAAGCTTTCGGGCGGGAACTGAGCGTCGCTCGCCCCAAATATAATCGTCGAACAAAAGCCACCACGTAGGAGTGGTCAGTCATTGACCCTCACGTTATGTGGCCAGTTAGATCGGCCAGGAGAACTCTAGATGACTCTTGAAGGAAGAACAGCGATCGTTACGGGCGGCGCTCATGGACTCGGCCGCGCTATTGCGTTGCGGCTGGCTGGCGATGGCTCCGATGTGATGGTTGCGGATCTTCTTGGCGGGGATGCTGAGGCTGTTGCGGACGAGGTCCGTGCTCTGGGACGGCGTGCGGTGTCGTTTGAGGTGGATGTGAGCGATGCCGGCGCGGTTGGCGCTATGGTGATGGCCACCATCGAGGCATTTGGGCGTATCGATATTCTGGTGAATGATGCCGGAGTCAGCGGTGAGTCTGCGTTGCTGGGTATGGAAGAGTCGTTCTGGGACCGCATCATGGCGGTAAATCTGAAAGGTAACTTCCTGTGCAGCCAGGCGGTGGCGCGGCAAATGGTGGTGCAGGGCGAAGGCGGTCGAATCGTGAACATCACGTCTACCGCAGGGGCGAACGCCAGACCGGGCGCGAGTGCCTACGCTTCGTCCAAAGCGGGAATAATCCAGTTCACAAAAGTCCTCGCACTGGAGTTGGGTGGCGAGGGGATCACGGTGAACGCCGTTGGACCTGGGATGACACTGACGGATTCCGAGGTCAAGCCGGCGCCAAGCGACGGGTATCAGAAGGCGTTCGTGGGGCAGGTGCCGATGGGTAGACCCGGTGCCCCGTCCGATATCGCCGCCGCGGTCGCCTTCCTGGCGTCCGAGGACGCAGCGTACGTAAACGGACAGGTGATCTTCGTTGACGGCGGTTACTCGGCGGGCAAGCTGTCGGTTAGTGGATAAGATTTTTAGGAGCGCTATATGTCCTTTGAAGGTAAAACGGCGATCATCACGGGTGCGGCCCAGGGCATCGGCCGGGCTGTGGCGCTGGAGCTTGCAGAACGGGGAGCTAATCTCCTGCTGGCGGATATCCAGAGTGCCAAGGTGGAGAGCGTAGCGGCGGAGATTCGTGCTTCCGGGAGCAAAGCAACCGCTACCGCGGTGGACGTGACAGATTCAAATTCCGTCGCCGCTATGGTGGAGCTGGCTATTAGCGAGTTCGAACAGGTCGACATTCTGGTCAATGACGCCGGCGGTAGCGGTACGGAGGGTGTGCTCAGGATTGAGGAGGTGTCGGAGGACCGTTGGGACGCCCAGGTGGATCTGAACCTGAAGGGCGCATTCCTGTGCTGCAAGGCGATCGTGCCGCACATGCGGCGGCGGGGTTCGGGCCGGATCGTGAACCTTTCCTCGTCCAACGCCAAAGGGCACTTTGGGCCGCTCAACACGTCTGGCATACGGCTGCCGTACGCGGCCGCGAAGGCCGGGATTATCGGTCTGACGGCGCAGCTTGCGCGTGACCTCGGGCGATCTGGAATTTACGTGAATTGTGTGTTGCCGGGCTTCATCCTGACAGAAGAGGGCGCACGCGTACGAGGTCGGTACGAGGAGCTTCAGCAGGCGTCACAGGAGGCGATGGCTGAGGCGGTGCCTCTGGGTAGAGCAGGGCGCGCCGATGAAGTGGCGAAAGCGGTGGCGTTCATGGCGTCAGACGAAGCCAGCTACATCACAGGAACGGTCCTGGATGTGACGGGCGGACGGTAAACCTCATGCTTTGCTGGTCTCTTTTCGTACCGTCATTCCCGTGTAGGCAGGAATGACAGTCGTCGGCACTAGCGCGAACGTGATTGCATATTTAGTCCTCTGGATTTAATCCTTGGAGAGAATGAGGATTTTGGTGCGGTACGGGATGCTGCGTAAATAACCGTCATTGCCGAACGCGACCCACACCGAACCCTCCTCTTTCCGGGGGAGAGGCCTATTAACGAACGGCCCTCCTACTTATAAGGAGGCGTGGCTATTTCCCTCGGCCCGTCTAATCGTCGAGGATCAGGTCCGGGTCTATCTCGACGCCCAGGCCGGGACCTTGTGGCAAGTCGATATAACCGTCTTTAACGACCGGGTGATTGCCCATGATCGAGAAGCCGTTTGTGTATGCGCCGATCGGCGGGTCATTCAGTAGTTCCATGAACGGGGCGTGAGGCCAGGATGCGATCAGGTGCATGTGTGCGATGACGCCGATGTTGCCTCCGCCGTGGTGTGGGACGATCTGTTTGTTGTGAGCCTGTGCGAGTACGCCGATTTTCTTGAGGGTGGTGATACCGCTCAGGACCATGCCCTCCGGTTGGAGTACGTCGTAAGCGTTCTGCTCAAGCATGTCGACAAACTCGTGGATACCGACGTTATTCTCACCACCGGCGAGCGGCATTGCGACGGCGTTGTTGATGAGGCTTAACTCTTTGTATGCGTAGCGCGGGCGCGGCTCCTCAAGCCAGAAGCAACCCATGGCATCAAGCGCCATCGCAGTATCCATAGCTCTCTGGAAATCCCACCTGATCCCGGGCTGCCAGGTTCCTGCCGACTGCGCCTGATTTCCATCTACCATCACGGTCATTCGATCGCCAACGGCGTCCTGCACCATCTCGAAGGTTCGGAGATCTTCCTCGATGGTTTGATGGTGTAGGCGAAGCTTGATCGCCTTCCAGCCATCGTCGGCCAGTGAAGTCGCCATCTCGGCGCGTTCTTCGGGAGTGGAAAGGATATACATACTGGCGTAGGGGATCACGCGATCCTTGCCACCGCCCCAAAGTTTGTACAGTGGCTGTCCGGCCGCCTTGCCGATGACATCCCAGAGGGCGACGTCGATCCCCGCCGTGCCGCCGTAACCGGTGCCGCCCCTGATGTAGTAGCGCATCATCGCATCGATCTGCTCGACATCGAACGGATCTTTCCCGACAAGCAGTTCTCTAATATCAGGGATCAGGGCCGGATTGACCGCCTGGCCGATGCCGGTGATTCCCTGGTCCGTCTGAATTTCGACGAAGGCGCCACCTCCGATCCGGAACTGAGACATGGTCCCGACGCTCCACGCCGGCTCCAGTTCGCCCATTTCTTTAACGACCCTCAAGTTTCGTGACCGGATGTCGGTTATCTTCATGCGTGGGTTCGTCATGTTTGGCGGGGTCTTTCTTTGTCTGGTGATGATGGAGTTGCGGCGACCGCATTGTAGGGTTGGATTGGGTGCGTCGGCTCGTCAGAGTCCTGAGGCTCTCGCATGACCGGGTTTATGGAATCTTACGGTTGGACTTTGCGCGTCCCTCACGGCTCGAAGCATTTGGCCTCTCCCACCGGGAGAAAAGTAGGCTCAAACGTCTTGTTGGTTGTAGGCGTATTGCCAGATACCCCTACGGGTGCCCGACGCGAGACCGCCGCCGGGTCAGTGGCGGCGGTCAACGATTATCCGGTTCGGGTGAAGGCGTTTACTTCTTGACTTCTACCTTTGCCAGCGCCTCGACGTATTTGAGCATACCGGCGTGATCATCGGTTCCGTTGCCCTCGTTGAAGAGTGCCTGGAGAACCTGTTGGAGTTGAGCGCTCATCTGGAGAGGCACGCCCATCTGCTGCGCTGTGTCCATCACATTGTTGATGTCCTTCAGGTGCAGCTCGATTCGGAATCCGGCCTGGAAATTGCGCTCGAACATCATCGGTGCCTTAGCGTTCATGACGTTTGAGCCAGCGAGACCGCCCTTGATGGCGTTGAACACGGTCTCTGGGTTTAGCCCTGCCTTGCTCGTGAGCACGAGCGCCTCGGCAAGTCCGTTGATGTTGGCGGCGACACAGATTTGGTTGGCGAGCTTCGTGAAGCCACCTGCGCCAACCTCTCCACACAACACAGCGGATGCGCCTGTCGCTTCAAATATCGGCGCCGCCCGGTCGAACGCCGCCTGGGTTCCACCGACCATGATGGCTAGCGTCCCGGAGATCGCTCCGGGCTCTCCACCAGACACCGGGGCGTCAAGGAAGTCGATGCCGGCTTCCGCCAACTCTTCGCCGATCTTCTGTGAGACAAGCGGCGCGATGGAGCTCATGTCCACCACGAGTTGCCCCTTGTCTGCGGCCTCGATAATGCCGTTTTCGCCAAGCGCGACTGTCGTCGATTGTGGCGAGTTCTGGACCATCACGACGGTGATATCGGACTTGGAAGCGACGTCTGCGGGTGATGTGCCGAGGACGGCGCCGTCTGTGACCAGCTCTTCTACGGGCTCTGGGAACAAGTCATATACGACCACTTCATGACCCGCGGTCATGAGATTTCGGGCCATGGGCTTTCCCATGATGCCTAGCCCTATAACGCCAATTCGTTCCTTGTCGGCCATTTCTTTCTCCAAGCAGTGATTTCTCAGGGGTGTTTGTTATTTCAGGGAAGGGACTAGTCGTCTTTCCAGAATCGCTCTTCTTCGACCTGATACCCGGCGTTGCCCAGACGGTCCTTTACGTCTTCGATCATCTGGGGATTGCCGCATGCGTAAACGATGGTGTCTTCCGGCTTTAATCCGTACTTGTCTATGTACTTATCGGTCAGAGAGTTGACCCGGCCTGTCTCGCCAGTCCACCCTGCGTTCTTCTCCTCGTTCGGCCTGCTGACCGTCGGCACGAAGTGAATGTTGTCGTGCTCACTTGCCAGCTTCGTAAGCTCTTCGTCGTAGCCAAATTCGTCACCGTAACTGGCGCCTTCGAGTATGTAGAAGTTAAATTCACCCGGCGATTGCATCTCGGATTCGTCGTCCTGTCCGGCGATCGTTTCCAGGTGGTATCTCAGGATACTCACGTATGGGACAACACCGGTCACGGTGGCGATGAACAGGTGGTTCTTCACCGTTGGCTTGAGGACGAAAATCCCCTTGGCGCGTGGTCGAAGGGTGACGGTATCTCCGACCTTGAGATCGTCGAGGAGCGGGGTCAGAACCCCGTCCGGCGGCGGGACGAGTTCAATGAAGAGTTCGAGTTCTTTCTCGCGCGGCGATGACACGATGGAGTAGGCGCGCTCGATTCCGTCTACGCCGATGGTGCAGTACTGGCCAGGCTTGAACATGAAACCTTGTTCAGGCTTCAGCCATAGGCGCCACAACTCCTCGGTAAGGTCTTCCCTGCGGGTAATCGTCGCCGTCGTGAAACGACCACGAGGGGTGGCAGGTGACTTGGCTGGCTGGGTCATCGGTCCTCCCGGGGACATGTGCAGTCGGTGCTCGTTATCGGTGCTCGTTAATTAGTATTCCCAGTCTCTCAGGGAGTACCAAGGTGACCCCAAAACGCCGCGGATCGACGCTGAAGCGTGCATATCCTACCGCCTGTCGTAAGCACCGCGCCTGATATTTCCTGAAGTACATCGCGAGAACGATGATAAAAAGAGCGCAATACGTCGTAAGAATTCACGTCGTGTTATCCCGGGGCGAGTGTAAGATCGGGACCATAATCACGAATTCAGGAATCACGACGACCGTCCGAGGCCGCCGTTTGTCGAGCCCCGTTAATTGCACTTTTGCATACACCGGGGACGGTTAGACCGAGGTAGGCAAGATGGTGAGCACAGGCCCGGCTTATAGCGTGACGATCCGAGCTGAGTACGATAATTTGCCTGGCATGTTGGGCAAAATAACGACATGTATCGGCGAGTCCGGAGGCGATATGGCGGGGATCGATGTGATCTCCGCAACTGACTCCAAGATGGTCCGTGACCTCACCGTTTACGCATCCGGGATTGAGCATACCCAGAAGATCATCGACTCTGTGGGCGGAACCGAAGGGGTCGTAATACGCAGCGTTTCGGATGCCACCTTCCTGTTCCATCTCGGTGGCAAGATCGAGATGCGTAGCAAGGTCCCGGCGAAAACCCGGGAGGACATGTCAAAGGCCTACACACCGGGCGTGGCACGGGTCTGCATGGCCATTCACGAAGACCCGGAAGCCGTTTGGGCGCTCACTGGGAAGGCGAACACCGTCGCCATAGTGACGGACGGAAGTGCCGTTCTTGGCCTCGGCGACATCGGCCCAGCGGCTTCGATGCCGGTCATGGAGGGTAAAGCCCTCCTATTTAAAGAACTTTCCGGCGTCGACGCCTGGCCCATATGCCTGGATACGCAGGACGTTGACGAGATCGTAGCCATCGTCAAGGCGATCGCTCCAGGTTTTGGCGGCGTAAACCTAGAGGACATCGCCGCTCCCCGATGCTTTGAAATTGAAGAGCGTTTGAAGGCAGAACTGGACATTCCAGTTTTCCACGACGACCAGCACGGTACCGCAGTCGTGATGCTCGCCGGGTTGATCAACGCATTGGCGGTCACAGGGCGAACCCCCGAAAACATTAAGGTCGCGCTGCTGGGTGTTGGCGCTTCAGGCACGGCTTGCGCCAAGATCATGATGAGCCACGGGGTTAAGAACATCATTGGATTTGACCGGCAGGGCGCGCTGACCCACGATCGAGACTATTCCGACAACCGGTTCAAGCAGTGGTTCGCCGATAACACCAACCCGAACAACGAGGGCGGATCGTTAGGTGAAGTGCTCAAGGGCGCCGATGTGTTTCTCGGACTTTCAGGCCCCGGACTCGTGACCAAGGAAGAGATCGCAGGAATGGCCGACGACGCCATTGTGTTTGCGCTCGCGAACCCTACGCCGGAAATAGCGCCGGAAGAGTTGCCGGAAAACGTCATGGTGATGGCGACCGGCCGGTCCGACTATCCGAACCAGGTCAACAATTCGCTGGGTTTCCCGGGATTGTTCCGAGGGATATTTGACGTGCGTGCGTCGGAGATTAATGACGATATGAAACTTGCGGCCGCACGGGCGCTGGCGTCCGTCATTCCTGAGGACAGTCTCGGCCCCGACTTTGTGATTCCCAGTGTTTTCGACGCTAACGTTGTCGCTCGCGTCGCCGCCGCCACGTCGCAGGCGGCTATTGATAGCGGAGTTGCACGACGAACGAGTCGTTCATCAGAGGCCGACGCCGAAAGTTACACAAGTTTCCGTCTACGATAGGGTTTCGAGTTAAGCCGTGACTGATTCGCCAGACGTTGTAATAGTCGGCGGGGGCGTCGTTGGTTGCGCTGCTGCGTACTTCCTGACCCGTGACGGTTATTCCGTAACGCTGATTGAGCGTGACTCGGTCGCCAGCCACGCATCGGGGTTTGCATACGGCGGGCTATCGCCGATTGTCGGCATCACCAAAGACGATCCTGTGTTGCCACTATCCGAAGCCTCTGAAGTGATACACGCTGAACTGGCGGAACGGCTTCCGGCCGAAAGCGGTGTCGAGTATGAGCACCGCCTCAAGACGTCCCTGACGCTCGCAACGAATCCCGTACAGGTGGACGAACTACGTCAGGCTTATGATTGGCTTACGAAGCATTACAGCGGCGTGGTCGAGTGGCACGACGAGACGTCTGTACACGCACTGGAACCGAGGGTCGGCCCGTCTGTGAGTGCAGGCCTGCTGGCGGATCGTTCTGGTGAGGTAGAGCCGTATAAGTTCACACTGGCGCTATGGCAGGCGGCGGAGCGCGCTGGCGCCGTGATGCGAAATGCAGAGGTGACCGGGGTGACCCGCGTGGCCGGGAATATCTCGGGAGTTGTGCTGGGCACCGGTGAGGTGATCGAGGGGGGTGCGTTCGTGCTGGCGGCCGGCCCATGGATGGGCAAGGCGACCGAGTGGCTAGGCATCGATATGCCTATTTCGCCCCTCAAAGGACAGATCCTTCGTTTGAAGGCCCCGGGGGATCCGCTTGCGATGTCACTTTCCTGGTCACACAACTACGCGACGACAAAGTTGGACGGGCTGCTCTGGTGTGGAACTACCGAGGAACGAGTTGGTTTCGATGAGACTCCGACGGCTTACGGTCGGGACACGATCATGTCGTCCGTCGTTGAGATACTTCCTTATCTGGCAGACGCCGAACTTGTGCACCACACGGCCTGCTTACGCCCGGTTGCTCCCGACGGTCTGCCGGTCGTCGGACCAGCGCCCAACAACGCCGGTGTTTTTATAGCATCTGGAACTGGGCGCAAGGGGATCTTCCTGGGTCCGGCGATGGCGAAGGTGGTGGCCGATATGGTCGCGGGCAAGACGCCGAGCGTCGATGTGAGCGGCCTGTCACCGACCCGATTTTCAGGCATCCGGTGAGACGGCTGTTGCGGCGGTTGAAGCTTGTGCCGACCGCGCGTAAAGGGACCCGGAGCGGGAATATATCTGGGGCACTCGATCCGTCCCAGCAAGTGGATTCACCTGAGCTTGTGGCCGAACTGGACCGGTTTGTGACGGCCACTTTCGAACGGCATGAGCCGGGGATGGAGCCGCTTTCGCCGATACGCGTGTCGCGCCGGATGACTCGGACGCTTGGTAGTTACAGGCCAGATAAGCGTCAGATCGCTCTCAGCTCACGGCTTCTGGCGTTTGGAGAGCAGTCGCATGTTGAAACGGTGCTCCTTCACGAGACGGCGCACGCTATCACGCATCACAGGGACGAGACGGCCAGTTCACACGGCCGATTGTTCAAGTCGGTCTGCCGGGAGCTCGGGATCGAACCGAATCGGTTCGTGAATGTGCCAATAGCCGGGTGGGACTCTCGACGGCGCTACGTCTTTACGTGCGCCGCATGCGGGCAATCACTGGTGCGAAAACGGCTGGTTCGGATAGCACGCTGCAAATGTGGGACACGTCTTGAGGTCCAGCGCGCTGCGCGCGTAGCGGTGGACGCCGGTGGACGTGTGGTGCGAGTGGAGGGGTACACGAGTCCGGGTAGACGGTAGTAGGAGGAGGGGCAGCGCGAGGTAGTGTCCTGAGGCTACCGGTGGCCCAGGTTAATAAATTAGCACGCTTAGATTTCCTCGCTTTTGAAGTGACAACTCCCTGACTCCAGCCATATCCCATCGGCAGAAATGTCTTGCTCCGTCCGGCATTTCCACCTTCACCATTCATAACGCCGGGTAGCCGCCCAACCCTCTCGGTGCTAACATTCATGGAATAACCGAGTGTTCCGACGTGCTGCGTCGGGACGACCGGTGACCTTTAACTCAGTCCAGAGAGGCTGGCAAGGACACCCGGTACCGCAGCTTCGTTCGCCCGAGAATGGAACGGGATAGCTGTGTGCACCAACCCTCGCCGCCTGGCACTGGATCAGGAATGACGAGGGTTTTTTTGTGTCTCCCGGGCATCAAGATCGTTCTGAACAGGGCAGGTTGATCATGTCGTCAGATCAACTCCGTCGTGCACTGGTCCGTATTTCCCACGAGATCCTGGAGCAAAACGAGCGTCCGGTCGCTATCGTCGGGCTCCACAGCCGTGGCGTCGAACTGGCACGCCGTATCTCCGATTTGATTACCTCGATTGAGGGCGTCGAAACCGACTTCGGAACGCTTGATCCCCGGCTCTATCGGGACGATTCAGACTCCGCATCATTCAAACCGGTTGTCCCAAGTGAGATCACGTTCCCAGTAGACGATCGTGCGGTCGTGCTTGTGGACGACGTTTTGTACACGGGACGCACCATCAGGGCCGCCCTCGATGCAATTCGAGATTTTGGACGACCAAGCTCGATACAGCTGGCGGTGCTGGTCGACCGCGGGCACAGGGAACTGCCGATAAGGGCCGATTATGTTGGCAAGAACGTGCCGACGGCGCGGGGTGAAGATGTGAGGGTGATGCTGGAGGAGGTCGACGGGACTGACGGCGTGACGCTGCTTCGTCAAAGTGAGGCAACTGCTTACGGTGGAGGACAAGGTTAAACATGGCACGCACACGCGTTGCAACAAGGACACCGGAACGTCCTCACGGCCAATCTGGCAAACCGGAGATCGAGACTAGCCAGGCCACGCCTGCGGCTCACCGCAAGCCGGGCGCGGCACGCCCCAACCAGCCTCCCATGTTCGGCGGACTGTCCGGATCAAGAAGGAATGTGCTGGACTTGGACGACTTCTCGAAGGAAGAGATCGAGCACATCCTTCAGTCGGCTGACGGTATGAACGAGGTGCTATCTCGGGACGTTCGCAAAACTCCAACGCTCCGAGGCAAGACGATATTGACGCTGTTCTTCGAGAACAGCACACGCACACGAGTGTCATTTGAACAGGCTGGAAAAGTTCTTGGTGCGGACGTTATTAACGTGTCGGCCTCAGCGAGCAGCGTGTCCAAGGGCGAGTCCCTCTTGAACACGGTGCGCACGCTTGAGGCGATGAAGATCGATGTGCTGGTGATGCGGCATCCACACTCCGGCGCTCCCTACTACGTGGCATCGAAAATCGATGCCGCTGTTGTCAACGCGGGCGATGGCACACACGCCCATCCGACTCAGTCACTTCTCGATCTTTACACGATGCGCCGGCACCTTGGTGACATTGCGGGTAAGAAGGTGACGATTATCGGCGACCTCCATTTTTCCCGGGTCGCACGCTCCGACGTGTGGGGGTTGCGGAAGATGGGGGCAGAGGTGACCGTCTGCGGACCGCCGACGCTGTTGCCCTATGGACTGCGGCCCGGGACGGAACAGGCTGATAGCGCTGCTTTTACCGGGATTAATGTGGTGGATCGGGTCGAAGAGGCGCTTGAGGGCGCGGACGTTGTGATGCCGCTTCGCATACAGCGGGAGCGTCAAGAGTCCGGGAATCTGCCGGACCTGAGGGAATATTCAAAGTTATATGGCATTAATGCTGATCGACTGGCTCTCGCAAACCCGGGCGCGTTACTTATGCACCCCGGACCGATGAACGAGGGCATCGAGATCAGCTCGGAAGTAGCCCATGGAGCGCAGGCGGTTATCGAGGAACAGGTGAGTAACGGCGTGGCGATACGGATGGCCGTCCTCTACATGCTTTGCGCGAGGTCACGTGGTGGTGAATAAACCGATCGTAATCACAGGTGGGCGTGTAATCGACCCGGCGCAAGGGATAGATCGGCTTGCCGACGTTCTGTTGAAGGATGGGGTTGTTGAGACGGTCACAGATGCGCCCGGCACGGCCCCTGACGGGTATGAGGTTATCGACGCCACTGGAATGGTGGTCGCTCCCGGGTTTATCGACATCCACACGCATTTGCGAGAGCCCGGGCTTGAGCATAAAGAGACTATCGCCACCGGAACCCGTGCGGCTGCGGCAGGAGGTTTCACGACTATCTGCGCCATGCCGAACACGGAGCCCAACCAGGACAACGCTTCAACCGTGGAGTTCGTCCTGAGGACGGGACGCGAGCAGGGGGTTGTGAGGGTGATGGCGATCGGCGCTGTGACACTGGAACGGGCAGGCAAGCGGCTCGTAGAGATGGCGGAGCTGGCGGATGCCGGGGTGATCGGTTTTTCGGACGACGGAAACCCGGTCGCTGATCCCAACATCATGCGACAGGCACTGACTTACTCGCAGATCACGGGGTTGCCGATCATCAACCACTGCGAAGAGCCGTCTATTGCTGGTGCAGGGCAGATGCAGATGGGCGTTATCGCCTCACATCTCGGGCTGACCGGCGTTCCGTCCGAAGCCGAGACCGTTATGGTGGAACGGGACATTGCTCTGGCAGAGTTGACGGGCGGGCGGTTGCATATCGCCCACCTGAGCACACGGCGGGCCGTTGAAGCAGTGCGTCGGGCGAAGGAGCGTGGACTGCGGGTGACGGCGGAGGCGACGCCGCATCATGTGAGTATTACCGATGCGTGGGTGTACGGACTGGGTGGAGCGATCCCAAACGACGGCTCTCTCAGTACGGCTGCATACGACACGAACACGAAGGTGAACCCGCCGTTACGTACTTACGACGATGTTGATGCCGTTGTTGAGGGGTTGGCCGATGGGACGATCGACATGATCGCCACGGATCATGCGCCGCACGCTGCGACCGACAAGGAATGTACCTACCAGGAAGCTGCGCACGGCATCAGCAACATCGAGACGGCTTTCGGGTCGTGCATGGTCCCGGTACACGCCGGTGCCCTTTCGTTGGAAAATTTGATCGAGCGCATGACCGCCGCCCCGGCGCGTTTTCTGGGCACAACCGCCGGAGGCACAGGCTTGGGATCGCTGAAATCTGGGCTTCCAGCTGATGTTGTTGTGCTTGACCCGACATCTGAGTGGGAGGTGGACCCGTCCGCATTCTTCTCAAAGGGAAAGAACACACCACTTGATGGAACGACATTGAAAGGTCGAGTAGTGATTACTCTTTATGCCGGTGAAGTAGTGCATGAGGCCGGTGTGACCGTTGAGTAGTTCACATCTGGATAGACGGGCGGCGTACCTCGTCATGGAGGACGGTTCGATCTATCACGGGAAGCGTCTCGGGGCGGAGGTTGAGGCCACGGGGGAAGTGGTGTTCAACACGTCGATGACTGGATACCAGGAGATGCTGACCGACCCTTCATACGGCGGCCAGATCCTGGTTCCTACTTACCCACTGATCGGCAATTACGGGGTGAACGATGACGATTGGGAGTCTCGTAGGATTCAGGTGCGCGGGTTTGTCGTAAGGCAGGACTGTGATCTTCCGAGCCATCGAGACAGCAAATCGACCATCCACGAGTACCTGGTCGAAAACGGCATTCCGGGAGTGTCCGGAGTGGACACGCGGGCGATTACCCGGAAGCTGCGGTCGCGCGGCGTGATGATGGGGCTGGTTACGGCGCGGGAAGATATCGAGTACGGCCTGAAGCAGCTTGGTGCCGCGCCGCGGTACGGCGATTTCGATGTTGTAGCGGATGTTTCTACCGCAGAGACGTATGCGTGGGACGGCGGGTCATCTCGGGACGGAGGCCCTCATGTGGTCGTGATCGACCTCGGGGTGAAACACAACATTCTCCGCAATCTTGAGAAGCGTGGTGCCCGTGTGACGGTTATGCCGGTGGACGTGACGGCTGATCAGGTGATGGACCTTGCACCCGACGGTGTACTGCTGTCGCCGGGACCCGGAGACCCCGGATTCCTGGAGTCTGTTGTGGGCGTAGCAAAGGCATTGTCCGAGCAGGTTCCGATGTTCGGAATATGCCTGGGACACCAGGTGATAGCCAAGGCGTTTGGGGCTGAAACCTTCAAGCTCAAATTCGGACATCGTGGCGGCAACCATTCGGTGATGGACGAAGAGTCAGGCCGGGTCTACGTGACGGCGCAGAACCACGGGTATGCGGTGTCACGAGAAGGTCTGTCGGACGAAGTGATAGTGACGCACCGTGATCTCTCCGACGACACAGTCGAGGGGTTGCGGCACAAGTCCCTTCCGATCATGACAATTCAGTATCACTCGGAGGCGTCTCCGGGGCCGCAGGACGCCGAGTATCTATTTGACCGGTTCATGGGACTGGTCTCAAGTTCACAGAAGGAAATCATTTGAGCGAGTCTGCTCCCAAGAAAGTTCTTGTCATCGGCTCTGGCCCGATCATCATCGGGCAGGCTGCCGAGTTCGATTACGCCGGCACGCAGGCATGTAAGTCATTGCGTGAGGAAGGAGTTGAGGTCATTCTCGTCAACTCCAATCCGGCCACGATCATGACCGACGAAGACGTGGCAGACCACGTCTACATCGAGCCGCTGACGGTGCCTGTTGTCTCCCGGATTATCGAACGAGAGCGACCTGACGGCATCTTGCCGACACTGGGTGGGCAAACCGGGCTGAATCTGGCTATCGAGCTTTCGGAGGCCGGGGTTCTTGAAAAGTACAACGTACGTGTGCTTGGCACCCAGATTGCCTCCATAGAGATGGCAGAGGATCGGGAGAAATTTCGCGACCTGATGGATCGGCTGGGCGAGCCTGTACCCCCTTCCGTTGCAGTCGAATCGCTTGATGCTGCGGTCGATGCTGCGGACCAGATCGGTTACCCGGTGGTTATTCGCCCTGCCTACACACTTGGTGGAACTGGCGGTGGTGTCGCGGGAGATCAAGATCAACTCAAGGAGATTGCACAAGGTGGCCTTTCGGCGAGCCTTGTCGGACAGGTCCTGATTGAAAAATCTCTTGTCGGTTGGAAAGAAGTCGAGTATGAGGTAATGCGTGACGGCGAGGACAACACCGTTACGATCTGCAACATGGAAAACCTGGACCCGATGGGGGTCCACACGGGGGATTCGATCGTTGTGGCGCCGAGTCAGACACTGTCAGATAAGGAGTACCAGTTACTCCGTACGGCGTCGCTGAACATCATTCGTGGTCTCGGAATTGAAGGCGGCTGCAACGTACAGTTGGCCTTGCGCCCGGGTGCTGACGTGGAAAAGACACTGCCAAACATCCCGGAAGGTTCGCCGCATTATTACGTCATCGAGGTTAACCCTCGTGTGAGCCGCTCATCTGCTCTGGCATCCAAGGCGACCGGTTACCCCATTGCACGTGTCGCTGCCAAGATTGCGCTCGGGAAAACGTTACATGAAATTCCGAACGAGGTGACTTCGCGTACGTCTGCAGCGTTTGAACCAGCGCTTGACTACTGCGTGGTCAAAATCCCCCGATGGCCTTTCGACAAATTCCCGACGGGGGATCGATCTCTGGGAACCCAGATGAAGGCCACTGGAGAGGTGATGGCTATTGACCGGTCGTTTGAGGCGGCACTGCAGAAAGCTGTCCGTTGTCTTGAGGTCGGCGGCCGCTCATTACTTTGGCAGGATCCGGAGTGGGCGGATGGTGATCTCGATCTCTCCCCTGACGACAACCGGATCTGGAAGTTGACGGCGGCACTCAGGCGAGGTTGGTCCGCGATGGAGGTGAGCGAACTCACAGGTGTAGACCCGTGGTTCACTCGATCACTGGAACGGATAACAACGATGGAGCGTCGGTTACTTGCCGAAAACCTAACCCGAAGTTTGCTATGGGAGGCCAAACGATTGGGTTTCTCTGACAACCAAATCGGGACGCTTTCTGATCTGTTGCCTGATCAGGTCCGGGCACAGCGGATCGAGTGGGGACTTAGGCCGGTCTACAAGATGGTCGACACCTGCGCCGGAGAATTCGAGGCCACAACACCCTATTTTTATTCGACCTACGAGCAGGAAAATGAGGCATTCCCACTTGCCGGAGATAAGGCGATAGTGCTTGGTAGCGGTCCGATCAGGATCGGCCAGGGGATCGAGTTCGACTACTGTTCGGTTCATGCCGCATGGGCACTGCAACGCAGTGGTGTTGGCGCCGTGATGGTCAACTCAAATCCAGAAACGGTTTCTACGGATTTCGATACGTCAGACCGGCTGTATTTTGAGCCGCTGGACGATGAGTCCGTCCGGGACATTATCGAAAATGAAAGTGGGCTTGGGGTTGGGGGTGACGAGGGGGAAGGTGACTCGCCCAGAGGTGCCGGTCTGGCATCTACGATCGTACAGTTCGGTGGGCAGACCGCTATCAACCTATCTCAGGGGTTGGACGTCGCTGGGATGCCAATCATGGGCTCATCTGCCTCTGCTATCGATGCAGCGTCGGACCGCGGCCGTTTCGAGGATCTCGCCGCAGAAGTAGGCATCCCTCTGCCCCCAGCGGGGACTGCAACGACGGCAGAGGACGCTCTTCAGATCGCAAACAACATCGGTTATCCCGTGCTGGTCCGTCCTAGCTATGTGCTTGGTGGGCGGGCGATGGAAATCATTCAGAACGCATCGGAACTGGTGCGTTACTTCGGCAACCTTCTGGAAATTGGAGGCACGCCGGGCGAGGCGATTCTAGTCGACCGATACCTGGAAGGTATCGAAGTCGAGGTTGACGCCGTGTGCGATGGTGAGAACGTATTGATCCCCGGCATAATGCAGCACATTGAGCGAGCCGGCGTGCATTCTGGAGACTCGATGGCGGTATACCCGGCTCTGAGTCTGACGGACACCGAGGTCGACACCATTGTCGACTATACGCGGCGTATAGGCGTGGCTCTTGGCATACGCGGGTTGATGAACATCCAGTTCGTTATCACCGGGGGTGGCGCGTACAGGTCGCTTGCGGACAAAGGGTTGGCTGAAGCCGATTCCGAGGTCTACATCATCGAGGTTAATCCCCGTTCCAGCCGGACAATCCCCTTTATATCGAAGGTCACGCGTGTGCCGATGATCGAGATAGGCGTCAATGTGATGCGTGGCAAGAGCATCGTTGAACAGGGCTACAGTCCAGGGCTCGCGCCACGCCGCGATTTGGTTGCGGTCAAGGCACCGGTGTTCTCGATGTCCAAACTTGTTGGCGTCGACACTTTCCTGGGGCCTGAGATGAAATCAACCGGCGAAGTGATGGGGATCGACACCGAATACCGGGGGGCTGTCGCAAAAGCGCTTATTGGGGCAGGACTTTCGATACCAGAAGGATGCAGCGTGTTGCTGAGCATCGCCGACTCTGACAAGGCAACGGCGCTGCCATTTGTGCGGTCCCTCGTTGAAAGTGGACACCCGCTTTACGCAACTGCTGGAACTGCGGCACTGATCAAGTCTGCAGGACTACCAGTAGAGTCGATTGAGAAGCGCCTTTCGGAAGGCCATCCGAACGTCGTGGATATTATCCAGGACGGATCGATTGGGGCAGTTGTAAATACGGTGACAGGTGATCGGTCAACCCTCCAGGACGGTTTCCACATCAGGCGTGCAGCGGCTGAGCGTCGAGTACCGATTTTCACCTCTATTGATACCGCCCGAGCTGCTGTCGAGAGCTTGGCCCGTGGTGAGGCTGCATACAACGTGATGCGCCTGGATGAGTACCTTGACCGCCAAGAAGGTGATGCGGATTAACGGATAGTGGTGCCGATCTGGTCGTGAAAATGCGGCTTATGGTCAAGCGGTTGCCGTGGGACTCAATAACGGGTGAAGATCAGCGAAACATCACGTCACGAATATGGGAGTTGATTCATGACGGAAGTCTTCGCACTCCGTTGTGGGAGGACAACATCCTTGATCAGGTAGTCAGTGAATGGGAGACCGGTACTCTGCCTGAATGGAGATCGGCAAGCCATGCATTGAAACTCACCGCTTGAGTTTGTCGCCGACCTGTCCTAAGTGTGCGGCATTCTTTCTTATCGACGCGACGGCGGATAGTTATTTGCCCCTACGGTGTTGTTCTGGACTGGGGCTTCATACTGATCATTTCCTAGTTGAAGACAGGCATACAAAAAATGCCCCGGTCAATTGACCGGGGCATTTTATTTCACAGTGTTGGGTGGCTCGCTGGTTATGCCCGCGAGGCTACGACCATCATCCAGTTGCGTGGCACGGTCTCTAGACCCATCTCATCCCAGGTTTCCTTGCACGCTTTTTGCAGACACTCGCGGGCGATTTCGAGTGGTACGCCAGGCATGACGCCCTCGATGAAGTCTTGGAACCCGCTGATGTCATACCAGCCGTCGATTGGGACTTCGATGCGGTGAATTTCTTCCGCAGTGATCTCGAAGCCTCCTTCGCGAAGGAGCTCGTAATACTCTTCGGGTGTAAGTTGCTGTCGAGCCTCGGTCTTGTCGGCTCGTGTGGCACGCAGTCCGTAGTCACGTTTCAACATGCGGAGCGACTTCATCATCCATTTTCGGGCGAACAGATCTGTCTCTGGTGGGTGTGCGCCCTTGAAGAACGAACTGTTGAAAACGAAAGTGCCACCGGGCTTGATCGCGTCCCTGATCATGGTCAGGAGCGCGACCTTGTCCGGGACGTAGTGGATGGCGTTGAAGTAGACAACCGAGTCCACCTTTTCGACGAGCAGGTCTGAGAGGTTCTGTACCTCACCCTGCATGTATTTCATGGCGGTGTCTGTTCGCTCACCGATGTTTTCTTTTGCATCCCGCAGTGCGGCCGCCGAGTGATCGATGGCGTAGATGACGCTGTGTTTGGCGTCCTCAAGCCTTTCGAGAATTTGCTTTGAGATGGCACCGGGTCCGCAACTAAGATCGACGATGTTGCGTTGTTTGCCGATCTGAGCCAAATCTAATGTTGCGGCGTTGACTTCGGCGTAGAAGTCCAGACCAGCGAACTTGGAAAACGAATAACCTTGATCTGTCTGGGCCAAGGAGCCCTCCTGAGGGGGATACAGTTCGTGTTGTCGGTATGGCAGCCAGAGCGACCAGACGGAAGGCCGGCGACCGCCAAACAACAGGTGAATCCTATCATGTCATACCGTATCTGGCGGCATCGTGTTCATTCTCTCAATGTTGAACTGATCCACATGTACATGCGCACAGAAGGCGATCATTAATTGATGTTGAATATATCTCCGGAAAATTGGACTTGATAGGAACGGCCTGGATACGGGTGGAGGTAACGCGAGTGACGGCGGTCCTGATCACTGTATTTGTGGTGTTGAGCATCGGCTGTGGGGGTGATGGAGAAGGCGACTCCATCCTGGTTCTCGCTGCGGCTTCCATGACGAACGTACTTGTCGAGGTCGGTCAAGAGTTCGAGAGCGAATCTGGGGTGGAAGTTGTTTTGAGTTTTGGAGGTTCGAATGCCCTTGCCCGACAGGTTGAACTGGGTGCTCCAGCAGACGTCGTGATATTTGCCGGAAATGGCCCTATGGATCAGCTGGAAGAGTCTGGGGAGATTGTTGCCGGAAGTCGGTTGGATGTTTTGCGGAACCGTCTTGTTGTGATAGGCGATGGAGGATCCGCCCCTCTTACTGGGATACGTGATCTGCTCTCGACCGAAGGGAGGATAGCGCTCGCTGATCCGGTGCTGGCGCCTGTGGGGTTGTATGCAAAACAAACGCTGGAGATGTCTGGACTATGGGAAGTCCTGCGATCGCGAGTCATACCGACACTTGATGTGCGTGCGGCGGTGGGCGCTGTGGACACCGGGAGCGCTGCGTTCGGACTGGTGTATGCGACCGATGTGGCGAACGCGGGCGGCGTCGTGATGGTGTTTGAGGTGCCCGAGGAGCTGCACGATCCGATCATCTACCCGGCGGCAGTTGTTAAACACCGGCATGGGATAGATGCGTCCGAATTCCTCGAATTTCTCGTGTCTGACGGGGCAAAAGCCGTGTTTATGCGTCACGGCTTCGTGTCAGCGTCGGAGTGACCGTGGTGGGGGATAGACTTAGCGCCGATGTCGTCTGACCTAACAATCGTC